>Ga0302188_10000404_pt1 | contig 37018 bp, 28 predicted proteins | sample II_Bog_E2_1_FD_198783 | JGI IMG/M metagenome (GOLD analysis project Ga0302188, IMG submission 198783) | Peat permafrost microbial communities from Stordalen Mire near Abisko, Sweden - II_Bog_E2_1 | ecosystem: Environmental > Terrestrial > Soil > Wetlands > Peat | place: Sweden: Abisko... | reverse complement strand
CCCAACCCCAACCCCAACCCCAACCCCAACCCCAACCCCAACCCCAACCCCAACCCCAACCCCTCGATTTTAACTAAAAATATCATTAAATTATTTACAACAGTAAATTATATTGAAAACATTAACATTCGCCTATGCTCAGAAATCCAAGCATATTTGATGAGTGCTGGCAAGTTGATAATGTGCTCAATTTTAGTCAAATGAAAGTGTTATTAAGATCATTTCTTTTTGAGACTGCATCTCGATCCCTTCTTGTCGAAACATTTGGGGGTCTTCGATCTGTCAGTTATTGAAATATTCAGTCCATTTTTATTGGACCGAACTGCTCTATCTTCAGCCTTATGATATTTTACTTTAACGCTGTTGGGTCGTGCTGATTTAATTGGTTGGTTGGTCTTCTCCCTGTCTTTCCTATCGAACAAACTCGCGTTTGTCGTCACAATATCGTATTCATCCTATTTCTAATCCTGGAAAAAGTTATCAATCTTCAATTTCAGGGATGCCTTCTGTTATTTTTACTTTGACATCTTCAACGATCGGGCCCTTGGGTTTTGTTTGTTGGTACTCTTATGACTTTGATGGTCGATTACTTCTGGTAGTTAGTCGTAAAGTTCATAGTTTTAGCAGATAATCTGTTTGTTTTTCTGGATGGTATCTGCCCCGTAAAAACTCAGACTCAATTTTTTAAGCATATTTTTGGTGGTTTGTTCAGCAGGATCAATTTATTTAGGAGTAGGTGGGTTGTTGAGCTCAGCTCGCAGCTTTCTCCTGCTTTTTAGATCCAGCATGTTTCAAGTAATAAAAGGTTTTATTATATTTATTACTCAGTTTAAGCGTCATTATTTACCTTACATAAAATGACGAAGATAAAATCTATTAAAACAATCAAGGATGAACCTTGTGATTGCTTCTGTTAAAGACAGCAGATTATATTGCAATATATAATTTATCATAGGTTTTTATTTGGCTACTCTTGTTATAATTTGGATTGATCAGCGAAGTCATTTAGACATGTCTAAACAACTAAATTTTTCACATGATAAATAGAGGAGGACTGAGTAATCAACTATAGTGATGGATATTCTTCCGCATTAGCTTTTAGGGAGTAAGAGGTATGATGTTATTAAAAATGAAAGAAATGCCGCCTAGCATAATCTTTTGGCACAATTAAGGCTGATACAAAGACCACTAAGAATAATCCGTCCAACCCATGCCATACAAAAACAGTCAGATATTAGATTAGGATCAAAGGTGATTGAAGACATCAGAGACAAGTTAAAAGAAAAAGAAATATGGATGCCGAACATGTCTTTCTCTGCGAAGAGACAGTATAAATTTATAAAAACTCATTAATAGGCTGATGCAGTTGGAAAAATGAAAGATCGAGTTAGAACTGAGGGAAACGAAATGAAAAGGGAAGTGAATTAATAAAATTAAGACATCCAACAAACTATAAAAGAGATAGAGATGCTAAATAATAATGATTCTCATGATGACAGACAATACTTGAGACTTCATCCAATATTTATAGATTATCCTTTGGATAGAGTTAATATCAGGTTGCGACCCATCCGAAGATTTGAACACTTAAGCCGCCAGTATGATCTTGATCGGTATATCGATCATTTATAAAAGATGAATTCCTATGGATACAGTGATCTGGATTATGACAGATAAATGCATCAAATATCTTTCTCTGTCCCGCAAAAGCATAGAAAATATCCTGCAAAAGTATCCGTTCGATAATTAATTCATCCACAGAAAGAGAAGAATTCAAGCGTAGCTTCACAAAAGACCAATCAAAAACCATAACAAAATAACAACATGAGAAAGAAAAATTAAGATTTCATCCAATTACTGAGAAAAGTGAACAATCATGGGCAAAATTTATTGCTGAAGGTAAGTTCATTTTCATCAAGCAAAACCAGTCCACACAAATGATATCATTTTTATCGAGTATTTACTCGTGCTTGTATTGGATCAACATTAATTTTATTGCAGACAATATACTTTATAACCATTATTGATTTAGCAATTCATATACAATGCAAGCAAATAGAATCTGCGATCGCTCCCTCGTCAAAATATACAAGGACTTGATGATCACCAAGAGGGATCTCATTGATTTGAGAGAGTCCATCAACAACACACTCAAATTCATCAAACACTCCGACATTATGATTCAAGATATTGAAACCAGTCGAACCGGAATGTTAGTCTGCCGGTCGTGTGGTAAATATCAGAGTCCTGCAGTGCCTCATCGATGCGCCCCTGTTGTTTTGTCTCGTAAGTGCCCACACTGCCCATGCTGCTTTCCAAACGATGAATCCTTAAATATTCACAAACAAAAGAAGCATAAATTCTGCGGAGAATGCAAAATGATTCTGTAAGAACCGCGTGAAGAGCACCTTATGTTTTCGTGTGGTTAACAAAGGATAATCTGTTAAATCTGCCAGATGGAGGTGAGGAAAGCAGATTTAAATGGGCATGTGAAGGTATGCTTTTTCAGAGAGTGCTATAAATGCAAGAAGAACATCTATACTAAAGCCTATTCCTTTCATCTTCAAGAGTGTCGAAAAAACACTAATAGGAATATGATAGTTCCCTGCCGAAAAGTCACTAAGAAAAAAAGCCCTCGACCAATGGTCATCCCTTGCTGTTTGGTCCTGTAGTAAGAAGACAAAATGTGATTTATTGTATGTTTATTATTTGTGAGATTAAAAAGAAATCAGCTTGAGATAAGATCATAGAATTCCTGTTCTATTTTGTTGAACTCAGATTTATGGAGTTTATGCCTCACCTACTCCAACATTTTAAGAAAGGTAATCTTTTGGGGAGAACTTCTTAGCTTGGCTTTCACCTCTTCTTCTTTGATGTCCGCGTATCTGTTCATTTATTTCTGAGGGTCGTAGAAGAACATCAACTCTTCTTCAGTGGGCTCCACGTGCTCTTTTGATGTGTAAGAGCTTTCATGTTTGGTTGTATACGCACTCTTCGGGGTGCGAGTAGCATTAGTCTTGGCGTAATTGTCTTGGCATTTCTTGAGTTTGTTCAAGTAAAACAGATGTCTTTCCTCGTCCATAATCATCTATCTATGAATTTCTTTGAGTGCTGCTTCTTCAATATCGACTTCCTCTTCCTTTTGGTGAATCTCTTGTCTAAGCCAGTTAATATACTGGCCAACATTCTTGACATTCTTATTCTTTAAATACTAGATGCTGCTAAACGTATTTCCAAAAGTTTTACTGTAAATCTTGATTAATCTTTGCATGTTATCCTGTTCTGCTTTCACATTATATTGCAGATCCTTCAGTCTTTTCTTCATTTTCTAAGCTTACAACTCAAGTTGAGCCCACTTATCCTTACTATAATTCTATAAAATCTGTTTAATTTCTTCCTCCTGAGGGTTGCCCAAACGAAGAGGCAATTTCAACGCTTCCTGAAGATCTTTATCCTGTTGTGGAAACGAACTGACAAAGATATTAAGCAGCGAATGTTCGAGATAGTTATTAATAATCTGAGCAATGGGCATAGCAAAGCAAATATTTTGTCGGCTATGTTGATTGGCGTTTTTGTTAAGCACATAGAGTTCTTATATTTATTGACTTTACTCCTTGGTAAACACGAACTCTTTGCTTCTCGGAAGGATAATGATAATAACCCTAATCAAACCGTCAATTTAGACTACGTAAAATTCATTAGTTCTCTTTCCAAACTTTTTCACATTTTTGGTCATCTAAATTACGTAATGTTGACTTATGTTTTGATGTTAGGGGGATTCAGCTGGCGATATATTAAGTATTAATTGATTTTCCATATCTTTTCCAGTTTGAGACTGCCATCCATATCCTTCTCGAACTCGTTGAAATCATCAGCTATTTTATTGCTTTACTAAATACAATTTTTATTGTAATCTGAAATGTGACCATTTCTCACTTCGAAATGACCCACTTGGAATGCACTCAAGGAAAATATTTTCTGATTTATAAGCTTTTCAACAAGCAGGATGATGTCATTGATATTTATACCGTAGTTGAATGTTACAGTGACTGTCAGTGGCTGCTTTGCATTTTTGCTAGCTAGTGTAATGATTTAATAACTGATTTTGGCCATAATGTCCTCGGATGAATAGCAGCTATGTGGGTTGATCGGTACATTGCGTTAAACTTGACTGATTGAGATGATTATTTAATGAGGAGTTCGTTTCGCTTGAGGGAGTATGTCTGTTTGTCGTGTGGCTAGTTAAGATCAAGTTGCAGAAATTATTTGAACATTCTGCTTCGATGGGATATAATGAATGAGTATTATAGAATATGAAAGATTTATTGATAATTAGAACTAATCCGCGTTCATATAACAACTTACAAGGAGAGAAGACTGAGATTACGGCAATAAATTTAATTAAAGCTGGCTTAACACTACTAATGCTAAACCATCAATACTATACGACAAATAATTGAAGTAATCATAATAGACTTATCATATTCTCCGAGCTTTTGCGTTTACTTCGATTGTGGCAATATTTTTGATACTTCTTTTCCATATCGAGGTACATGTTAAGTCTAATCGCATATTTATTACCGTCTTTTTGCCACATCTCACCCCAAGTCTGTATTTTTTGATCATCCTTAGCTTTCTACAACAGATTGAACAAATTCTACTCGTTCTGAGCCAATTCTGTCTTGCAGTTTTTGCTATAGAAAGATCCATTGGAACTAATATTGGCAGTCAGTGTTTGGAAATTACTCGCTTTTTTGCTATTCATTTCAATGTTTTCGCTGTTTAATTTCGATGACCTTCCGAAGATTTGCAGTTTCTTTTTGAGTAGATTCTTTGTTGGTTCTGTATTCGAAGTTTTGCATCGATCCAATTCATTTTCTATTTATCTGGTATCAAAGCTAGTTTTAGATAACTTGTTAGCTGCTGTCTTTGAGTTTTGAATGTTTTTATTGAACTTCTTTTTTCGAGTTTCAATATTATTAATGATCTTATGTTCCATTTCTTTTTGGATATCTTCTTTACTTTTTTATTTGTGTGTGTTCAAGAATAAAAGATTGGGGTGATGGAAGACAAGTTTGATTTCTATTTTATTTTCTTTGTGAGTTTGTTTGTAGGGAATGGGAGTAATGCAATTCTATTTTGAGAATAAGTTGTATTTGTTGTCTAGAGTTGAGGGCCTGGAAGGTTTTAAAAGCATAGACTATAGAATTATCAAGTAATATAGAATAATTAGCCGAAATCATAATACAAACAAAAATCAATTGATTAGTGAATCAGCACCCAATGGAATAGTCAAATCCTTTTTGTGGTTCAGGTCTATTCTTAACCTAGTATAGTCTATCAATAACCTAATCTTAATTTTCTATTGGACAAAAGGCACAATAATTTTTAAATTTGGTTTAATGGATTATAGAATGAACTGCCCATTTCATATAGACTTCGATAGAAAATAATAGATTGCACTAGATGAAAAAGAAATATATTGTTGTCAAACCTTCGACCAAAGCTCTTCTGTCCTCAGAGTATAGCGCTATCAGTCAGCTCTCACAACAGATGGAGCAAAAGAGCAGAATCAGCCAGAATAAGGGATTAAAAAATATGGAAAAATCAAGATTAAAAACTGATTGGCCCATTGTCGAAACATAGGGCCCAATACCCGAGTATAGATTCAGCATCGATAAAAATAAACCTCAACGCAGTCTGAAAAAGGCTCCAAGCAGCAAGGGCAATCTTCTTCCGAGTAAATACTATCTGCCTTCGAACAAATAAAACGACAAACATACAAACTCCACCCTTTTCAAACGATTTGCCTGCAACGAATACCGGGCCACATAATTCAGCGATGCTTTTTCAAAGTCAAAGCTAGATATGGCAATCTCAAAGAATCGTAACAGCGAAAACAAACTACTGATGCGAAGATCCATTCAGAAGACGAATAAAGCCATCAACAAGTATCGACTGTGCAGTCCACATAAGGATTAATTCAAATAGTTTTAGGAAGCTACACAATCAAAAACATTCTGTATACATAATCGATATCCATTTCGCAAAGATAGTCCGCAAAATGCAACTACTTTGGACACCAGCCAGTAAGAAGAAGAACTCAAGGAGGGAGACTTTGTGCTTTAAGATTTGATTGGGAGCGGAACTTTCGGCAAGGTATTTACTGCTCGTGTGAAAAATAGCAATAAAATCATTGCACTCAAAAGAGTGCCACAGGATAAAAAATACAAAACACGATAACTCTAAATCATAAAAGCATTGAGCAGTCCCTTCATTGTAAAGGTCTACGGTAGTTTCGTAAGTGACGAGGGCAAATCGGAATATCTTAACATTGCAATGTAATCCTACCAACACAATTTTTATGAGTTACTAAAGCAGTCTCCTTTCCCATCTGCGATCGAAATGAAGTGCTATATTTACCAGATGCTGAGAGGATTACTCTACCTGCACAGGAAGCAGACCTGTCATCGAGACTTGAAACCTCAGAACATGTTAGTTAAAAATAATAAATTGGTTATTTGCGACTTTGGATCAGCGAAAATACTCAAACCTGGAGAACAGAACATCTCCTATATATGCTCAAGATGCTATCGTGCTCCAGAACTTATATTCTAAGCTACTGATTATACCACTCAGATTGATATGTGGTCGCTTGGTTGTATTCTACTTGAAATTGTCAATGCACGTCCTCTCTTCATTGCAGATTCCAGCCTCAATCACATTTTGGAGATCATTAAAGTTCTAGGAACGCCTTCCAAAGAAGATGTTAGGTCGATGAATCCTCACTACTAGCTAGATGAATACGATTTACCCCGAATTAAACCTCAGTCCTTCAAAAAAGTATTTATAGATCAATGCAGTTGTTTCCTAGAAGCGACCCTCAGCTAATAGACCTAATTGAAAAGATAGTAAAGTACGCTCCCGAGAAGAGATTAACTGCAGAGCAGGCTCTTTGTCATCCCTACTTCAACGAAATACGAGAATAATCCACTTATAGGAATCTTCCTTTTTTCAGAGGACTTAATGATTTCTTCAACTTTTAGAAGGAATAGCTATCGTCGTGGACGCTTGAAAAACTCGTGCCGCGGTGGTGGCATCCCCACAAATGATTTTATATTTGAATATGAGTTTGAACTATATTCGCCAAAAATAAATCTATCAGTTATCATCCTATGAACTTGAACTATTCCGTGCTTTAAAATTGGGCTTTCTTCTTTGTAGTTTGAGTCTTAACTGTTCGCCTAGATCCTTTCTCTATTCGCGATTCATTTCAGAAATATCGAGATGGATCCCTGAAGGACCAGCTTGGACAGGCTTCAGCTTTATTTTGTTGTTGCGAATCTATTACATCAGATTTTCACGGCGCATTGAAATTCTTATATTTGCTGGGTTTTTTGAGATACGATTTAATATAGGATTAGTGAGGGGATCAAGAGGCGGCGGAGGAGGAAGAAAATCAAAGGGAGGAGGCGGAGGTACAGGTAAAAAATCGATTGGTGGAGATTATGTTTAGTTTAATGGCTTGTGCGTCTATACTAATTCAGTTTAAGGCTGTTTAGCGAGCTATTGCTATTTTATTGACTCTATTGTTGATTGTTCTTGATGAGCATCCTGTTCGGTCTTGTATTATTCTTCCTTTTCTCCTTGCTCGTCTTCTTCCACATAGTCCAACTCCTCAATAGACTTGATTCCTACTCTTTCAAATATTGTTCCATCCTTTAGAGCAGCTTTCTTAGCCTCATGCAAAATAGTTTCCTAAACTATCATCTGCGCAATTTAAGGGTTTTTCAGATCTTCCTTTCTGACACCGCACACACTGAAAACTTCCAACCATTCGGGAGGTAAATTCTCTGTTATAATGTTGCCATCAGGACTAAAATGAATTGACTTGGCTTTGGTGACTTTTATCACCTTCGTCTCCTCTTCGTGAACAGGAACAGACTCTTTAAATATTTTTTTTTTCAACACGCTAAAAAAAGAGGTTTCCTTCTTCTTCTTCAATGCTTCTTCAATCTTTTTCTTCTCCATCTATCGATAGACATCCATGGTTGGAGCAATTTGTCTAAGTTTACTATTGAATAGTTAAGCTTATTGAGAGTTCCTGAATTGAAATCCGATAATTCCATCCTCGAACAGATCAAATAAGTATAAATTTTAAGCCATGCCACTTGTCTAGACTAGTTTGTATCGACACATAAAACCATAGTATAGCTCAATTTACATTAGGATAATCAAAGACTATAAATGGTACACCCTAAAGAAATATGTCTTGATATGCCGGTCATAATCCAAATGCAATAAAGCGATTTGCTGAGAATACCTGATATTAGTTATACTATCCGCAGAGTAGAGGCCAACGATAACCGATTTCATCTTAGTTGACGTTTCGGGTTTGAGTCTCGCTACGATTCGATCAAGGCAATCAACGCCAGCCTGATAATTGTGTTAATCTGAATTCATTCACTATAAAATCTACAAATTATTATAAACATGCTGAAGTATCTACTTTTGCTGTTGCTGATTGCCAACGTCGTAACGTGGAAATCTTTGAGGAGGGCAGATGTTTGCAAATTCGCAAGGGAGTATAATACAAGCGAGTTTTTAAATGATCCAGACCTTGTTGATTAATTTTTAAGAACATTTGCGAAGTGGTAGGCCAATTTTATACACGAAGTAGGTGTTGACGAGGCGACTGGTCTCACTCTAGATGGGATTAGAGTTGATGTAGAGAGCGGAGAACTACTACCAAAGACGCTGCATGAGTTCACAGCCAGCAGTAAATAGTCCATTCACTTGGGGATTATGGCAAAAGTATTGGAAGAGGCTAAATTTGCAGATTAAATCTATTAAGTTCGGGATATATTTAGTATAATCGAGAAGAAAACAGATACCCTCGAAAGGTTTTATGCCAAATACCCAGGATTTGGAGGATTTTTACCTTGGGTGTATGTCAACGGAACGTTGCCATCGCCAACATCCGATTTTGTTAATCGAGTGCCCGCCTTAGATAACGGAGAGATGTTCTGGGGCGCTCTCGCTTTGAGTTCAATATGGTAATAGAAGTATCCTAACGTTTTGCCTCAACTTCGAAGAAGATTCGATAACGTGTACTGGAAATTAATGATAAAAAATGCCAGAAAGGTATTCTTCAACGAAACATCAGGCAAGATAAGAGCAGATTCCTACATTCAAGATATGTATGTTGATGTCGACCATAACACATACTCCAATAAGGATCCTTATTATCTTGACGATCCATACGAGGGGGAGATGTTTATATGGATCATTACTCTTTTCGCAAAAGATCAGTTCACCGAGAAGGAAATATAATTTTTATGGGAAGACAAAAGAACTAAACTGCAGCCTATCGATTATAAGGTTCGTAGTCGAGATAATGAGTCAATTACAGTCGAAAAAGGATGGGTTTTCAGTTCTCATGAGCAATGGAAAAACATATTCTTACCATACTACTTGAGTCCCACTTACAAACGCATTCAGATAAATAACTAAAGAGCTCGTGTTTGGCATTCAATAGACATAAATATCCCTGGAATGTACGGAGCTATGGCAGGTCCAGCTGATGACAATTAACAGGATACTGGCTATTTTAATGCTGGCATCAATTAAATTAGTTTTGAGAAAGCTTAATTTGATAAGTTAGTTCCTCCCTATGGAGTCTACCCCTTGCTACTTGTAAACAAGTAGTATGGCACAGCTTGGCTACATAATACTATATTTTCTCCGTGTGGGCAAACAAAATACGGAGCCTTGGAGGGTACTGGACTCAATGGAAGTTTGATGAGCCCAACATTAACTTGGGACACCAAGATAACAACTCTTTTGGCAGCTATGAATGGAACAAAAGCTATTATTTAAAGCTATCTTTAGAACAATGGTCTTTTGGAAGAATTCGCTACAAGAATCGAAAAGGAATACAAATTAGCTTTTCCAGTAATCAACGGAGAGAACATTCCCTTTGCCCTTCCAAGCATTCAAGTCAAAAAAGGGCGACCAGATTTTACATCATGCAATTGATCATGTGCAAATATCTTATTCCAAAATGATATAATCTCATTTAATTTGACTGATTTTTATAATAACCAGTCTATTATGCATCCCTATTAAGAGCAAGCAGTCAAGAATGCACTCGCAATCAATGACAACATCTACTCTAAGTTATAATCCATGAATCTTAAATCAGCAGAGGAAATAGAAGTGATTGATAGCATTTTTAGAGGATAGGAATGCTAATTGGGAAATATCTAATTTGAAATTAGAATTAAGAATTTGCCGGACAGTGAATAAAAATGGGCAGCCGAAAAAGATAGGCAAACTATCAATCTATCTACTTTTATTGAAAAGCAATTGAGTTAATACGTCTCATAATTCGAAAGCCAAATTCAAAAAGCCCAAAGTAGCATCCCATGATCATTCTCATAAATTCACCACTTCAACCAACAATATCGCTAGCCTAACATCCGAACATTTATCTCTTACAGAAGGGGCACACATAAATACAAATTAATCATTTTTTACTTTCCTTCCCCTTTTTTTTGCGTCCATCCTCCTGCTCTTTTATCTTTATCTTTAGTCTTTCAGCTGCCTACTTCAACTTTTTATCGAATTGGTTATTTCCAGAACGCGCTGCTGCTTTGGCTGCTTCGTCACAGCCGTGCTCTTATGCGAGCAAATGAAGTCTGCAAAAATTAATTTGGCAAAACTTGCATTCGGCTGCAGTGACCGATGTTATCTTCTTTTTGCATTTGAAGCACTCGTTTTATTTGGGTTGATCAGCCATATACTCCTTCATCAATTCTTTAATATTTTCCTCCTCTTATTATTTCTGCTCCTCCTTGACTTTATTCTTTTCTTTTCTCTTTTTCTTCTTTCCCTTCGGCTCTTAAACCTGCTACTATATCGCTTCCTCTTTCTTTGCCTCTTCCTCCTTTGGCTTTTCTTACTCTTCTGAAGATGATTCTCCCATAAGTTATTTCATATCCTGGGAAAACTTATTGGCTCCAGTCGGATTCTTCTTACTCTTCATTTACCTGTTTTCATTTTGCAACTTTTTTTTATTCTTCTTTTTTTAGAGGGCAATCTCTTGTTCAAGATGCTCTCTTTCTATCTCAGCGTATTTTTCAGTCACCTACTCCGCAGTGAGCTTCCTCCAAATTTTAATAAACTTTTTATCAGGACTAGTTTCATGGCATAACCCCATCTACTCTGCCACCTCATGTATCATCTTCCTCTCGAAAGAACTGACATTGTTTATTGTGAGCTCACGATCCATTAAAGTAAGTACTTTTCTATAGTGTTCTTTCACAGCTTTTTCCTATTACTCGGAGTGGTCTTTGTCATAGTTGGGTTAGTCTCGACCCCTCTGCTTTCTTTTTTTCTTGGCTGGTTATTTCGATTCAGATTAGTCTGCTCCTTTGGCTTTGACACTTGCTTTATCATATTTTTATATTTTATCACTAACTCCGACTCCAAAACGAATGCTTGGGTCCTCTCTAAACTCTTATGCGCTGCAAACATGCCCATTTTCCTCGACCCAACGCACCAAACTTGCTATATTCTTATCAGCAGTCACACAATCAACATTCCCGATTAAAATTAACATCCTGCGAGCCCGAGTGACTGCAACATTCATTCTTCTCCAATCTTTCAGAAAGCCAATTTCCCTCCTACTGTTACTTCTGACTAAAGATATGATAATACACTCCTTCTATCTGCCTTGAATTCCATCGACAGTCGAAACATCTGGAATGGAGATGTTTGCTTCGATAATTTGAGATTTGATAAAAGATACTTGCTTTGAGTATGGCGTCAGAATAGCAATGTGCTTTGATTCAACTTGGTAGGATAACAATTTCTTATAGATAGAAATGGCAATGTCAGCCTATCCCATATTCATTTTACTTTAATTCTGCTCTCCCTCTTCCCCCATTCCACACCCTGAAGTATCCACCATCATCAATATCTCTTCGGTTTCTGCAACTGCTCCGTAAAGATGTCTTAAAGTATGACTCTAAACTGATTGATGAGCCAAGAGCTGATTATCATAAAATTGTTCGTTGGACCATCCCATTATTTGCTTGTTCATACGATATTGAACTTTCAACATGGTGGAAGTGATGTTCTTCAATTATTACATTGAACGCGTAAAAAGAGTATGAGATAGAAGAGAATCGACATTGCCTTGAATTGTGGGAGGAAGTTGCTTATGATCACCGGCTAAGACCACTCTCCGCCCCTTTAGAATGGGAATCCAACAACTCACCTAAAGACTCTGCCCGCATTCGTCAATTACCACCAAATCAAATATTCTTTTAGGAAGATAACGCCTGAAAACTCGATCTGCTGCGCCCACATTAGTACAGCAAATGACATCAGTGTCACTTAGAATCTATTTGATGACTTGTTCCTGCATTTGATAAATCTCATCCCTTAAGCTTTTTATTTAATTTTTTAAAGCCCTTCTCTCATCTTTATGTCCTCCTTTCGACAATTTCTTTTTGGCAATTTGCAGTTTCTTTACTTAGTTTTTCCAAGTATTTGAACTCTTCGATATCTGAAAATCAAGACAGCATTCTATCACGTTTTAAATAATCCTTGCGGGGTTACCAATTCGAACGCAGTTAACTCGTTTACTGAGACCTTCAACAATGTTATCAACAGCAATGTTCGAAGGCGCACAGGCTAACACCTTCTATTTTCTGCGAACCGCCTATACTATAACTTCGCAGACAGTTGTTGTTTTTCCTGTCCCGGGAGGACCATGCAGGAGATGAACAGTTTAGCCTATACAGTGCTGCACTGCTTCGTTCTGTAATTCATTAAGTTTGGTATTGGAGTATTCGACTTTTCGCGTATAAACGCCAGGAAGAGGAGGCTCAAAGGGAAAGAATACCTACAAGAGAGGAGAAGAAGAGGACTCCATCTAATTCAGCGCAAAGAAATATCTTCTAAAGGTGACCTCGTTCCACTTTAGCACTACATTGCAATTTAATCCTTCGAAATCATTATCGTCATCAATATCGTTGCGAATTGATACTTGCAATTTTGGCCCAACTCTCTTAGATACAATTCCATCGGCAACAACAGCATTATTCTTAAATAGGGCCACATCATCACCCACCCCTATTTTGCACTCTTCAGGCAATGGTTGTGGATTTTTTTAAGAACTGTAAATTCTGGTGAGGGTGAGAATGGTCTTGCCGTAAAATCCACGTTTGGATGATACAACCTGCATATTGGCCAGTCCGAAGCCTGCTGTTTATATTTATTGGATTGTCTTGTTTTTGGTCAGATCACTGAAGAGTTCAATTTCAAACTTTTCCTCCTGTTTTAACAGTTCCCTAGTCTTTTCAATAAACTCCTTCGCCGATCGATACGTAAGTTTAGAAGGCTGTACGATTTTTGGCTCTTAAGTATCCTCCATATTAGTAAATTATAAATAAATTTCAAATCTATCAAAGAGTTAATTAATCATATAGGGGCCTTGTATTTTTTTGTTATCGAAGACTACTTACCCCGCAACTTACGCTCATTCCAAACCTTGAAAAACTATTCGGGGGTTTGCTATTGGTTCAACATCTTTTTTGTGTTCTATTTTAGAGGCGAATCTGACATGCTTACTGCAATACTCTCTTGAGGCTATTAGATAAACTCTTTCCAGATGAGGGTGTTGGCAACGAGAGGATTGCTGCTGAGATCAATCAAGTATTTTTCCAGATTTTTCCTCCTTTCTTCAATTACCAGTGATTTTTTATTTCCCTCCTGAGGATTTACGATATAGCTCACATCTGATAGTTCGACGCCGGGAAGAGCACTTTTGAGAGCTGAATGCAATTCGCAAAAGGTTTTATATTTCCTATATATGGTCCAGGTTTAATTATTTTTGGTAACATCGATAATATACTATGTATATGGTTTGCCATCTGCCTACTTTACTAATGTCTGCTTGATCTTAATCTCCACATTCGGCTTCTCGTTTTGTTTTCCGTTTATTCTGGTGTTTTTAAGAGCATCTGGCCCAATCATGCATACGTTTAGATGAGGAATGAAAATACTTGGAACGAAAAATTTAGTACAGTGTTGACACTGTAAACAAGAGGCGTTTTTCACACATTTTTTGTACTATTTCAGTTGTTTTTACTTCTACTCGGCTTGCTCGGCCCGTTTTTACATATGTTTCAAGGCTGAGGATAAGTTTTTGTTAGTTTCAATTAGTCCCTCCCTACTGCTAATTTCTGACTTTAAACTTTCTAAATAAACTTTAATTTACCTTTAAAATTTTAGAACATATTTTCGTAAATACTCCTTTCTCGTTGAGACACCATCTTTGTTGAGTCTAACTCATGCTGCAGCTTGAGGATTGACTTATCTAATTCAGAAATCTCCTACTGCTGACTATCATTGATTTATTTGAGTGAATGATATTCCTTGCTTTTGCTATCCATTTCAAGCTGATTTTTGGTGAGCATGGTGACTTCTTTCTCAAGAGCAGTTTACAAGCGAATGGAAGTCTAGGAAAGTTCATGCTTTAACTCATTATTCTCTTAATTTTTAGAAGCAAGGGTATTTTTGAGTATATCCAGTTATTTATCAAGCAATCGCTTCTATTCGCTGACCTGTCTTAAGCTACGAGTAAGATCTTCACACCTGCCTTGCAGTTCAAGGGTGCATGCTCTATAATTTTATACCTATTTAATAAGTTCTTCGTTTTTGCGCATAAGCCTACAAATTTCCTAATTATTTTCCTTCTATTTTTGTGTTAGATAACTGATTTCCATTTATTTTATCTTTTGTAATTCAGCATATTTATCATTCAGTTGTAAATGCTCTCTCTTAAGTTCTAATATCTGCTATTATAACGCTTTATTTTGATTTTTTTCTCTTGTGCATTGTTATTGAAGATTATTTATTTGATTACCTTTATCATGAAGGTCTAGCTGACTCTATTAATGATATTTTTTGATATAACGGTTCATTATTTCACACTTTTGAGACAGAATCATATTGTTATAGTATTGATGATTTATTGGGTTGCCACTGGCAAGGATTTCCTCTTCGAATTGTTCAGCTATTTGACTAAAATATTGCTAAATTTAGCTGCAATTTGTGAACTACTTGTACTAATCATAAACCCTACTCCAAATATCCTGACAATTTTTAATAATTTTACTATGATTATCCTTCTAAAAATTGCCTATCATTTCCTTCACCTATTTCTTAAGTTTATGAACCATGCCCTTTTGTTCTTCCTCTTGAATAGCATTTTCTTTAAACTTGCTTTATAAATCTTGAATTAAATGTTCCTCAAGTTCAAGTATATGTTCTTTCGAGTGCATTTTAAGTGCGCTTTCCTGTAATTTGTTGCGACATGTTGCCCCGAACTGATGAATGGATTTATTAAGCTGATATTTAACCAGATGCTTATACGACATTTCGAAGTTAGGAAGAGAACCGTGGTTGATGGCATCAACATATGTCGAGACCAACTCCAAAAGCATTTAGCCGTCCAGTGGTTTTCCTTTAATCTTTTTACTTTTAACCTTTTTTAAGATCTTATTTCTTAACAGAGTAACTTGCTCGATGAACTAACTTCTAAATTAACTATTTTTAAGAGACTACAGATTTTGCAATTGATCTTCTGTTTACACTGGTCTGATCATGGTAAAGCAGTCCCGATCTTTGAAAAAATGCTTGATCATTCTTCTGATTTTGTTTTTATTTTAAATCGCATCGGAAGTCCCTTTCTGTATTTCCAAAGCCTGTTCCAGATACTCTTTTGGCTGTATGGAAAATCCGCTTTTATCAACAAGATTAAGCGTAAAATCTCTAACCAGCCATAAAAAGGAAGGAAATTCCTCGTCAATTTTGTCATCCTTGCTGTTGGTCTTCTGAATTTACTTTGCTAGATTTGCAATGACGTTTAAATTGTTAAGAGAGTTCTAATCGATGCTTCCCACAGAATTGTAGATGAAATATGAGGATAAGAGCATGGCAAACAGTAGAATTTTATTATTATAGGCATCGGTTTATTAAGTGGCTCCAAATCCTTAGGTGTCAATCACAAGGACATCAGTTTCCTCATTGTTCTACGCCTTGATGGTCTATTGACACATCCACAGCCCTTTGGTGCAGGAATTGATGGTCGGCGACACCTTGAAAATGCTGTTTCTTAGTAATACTTTATTGAGAAATAGACTCTTGCCTGTTCGGTACTTGCCAACAATGGTGACGATGGCAAGTGGATTTTTAAAATTAGTCAGAAATTGTTTGGCCTATTCCGGAATCTAAAAGCGATTGTCCTTAAACCTGATCAACTGAAGAGGGCTATTAATATTAACGTTCTACATATTTGAATTATATCAACGTTAAAAATTTCGTCATTAGACTTGAGGATTTGCAAAATTTAATGAGAAAACACAATTTTGGTTGATTATATTAAGTAGTTCAAATCATGGATAGTTGTAGGCCTGTGTTTGGTATTTCGATAAGATGTAGGGATTGTCAATGTGATACTCGATTGGATTAGTGATAGGGTTGTGGCGGGCGATGTTTTGGTAGGAGAAGTATGACTTCCGTCCTTTCTTCAGTCGTTAAAGTTCCATTTGCTGCTTGATCTGACCCCCAAAAGTTTAATTCTCTTTTTTCCTCTCCAGACTTCTATACATCTCCAGTTCTATCTGCTTAATCCTGTTTTCCCTGACTTGTTCGACTTCCATATTGTGATTCTCCACTTCCTGTATTTTTCTATTCTCCTTCATCTTTAGTTGTTATTGCAACAAATTTTTGGCCAGCAAACCTTCTTGGTATTTTTTCTTTTGGTACTCGTCCTGCTCTTTAAAGAGAAATGATCCAGTGCAGTTCTTGCTGATTAAATCATCTAATTTTTTACTTCTCTCTTCCTAGTAGTCAGTGAACCTTGCTCTGTAATTCTTTTTGCCTAATTGAGCCATCGATTCATTGTTAGTTGTACTTTGGAGAGGCATAGGGGTTGATAATAAATATGGGTTGGATTTGCTCCTTCCTATAGGAGATTCGCTCGGATAGAGATGATGTTGAATCCTTTCCTGTTGTCTTTTCTCCTCCTGTATTTAAATTGTCTTTTCAAGTTCGTCATGATAGACCGAATTGAATGCTTTTCTATAGTTAAGACTGGGGTTTTCTGCAACTTAAATCTGTTCAATGAGTCTGGGGTCTATCTTTTCTCTAAGCATTTCGCAATGGTGTTTATTCAATGCATAGTTAACTCTATTAAGTTCATTATTTTCTCTCATTTCTGTTTTGGAAGAATATATATAAATTCGACTTCTAATAAAGTGTTGATTGCCTTAAAAATATAACTTTTCTTACTCAATTATTGAACAAACAATCGAGCATGCAAATACAATAATTAATGAAGTCCAGGCACAAGAATTACGCATTTAAATATTGGGATGAATAATTGCTGATGATGGAGGATCATTTTTTACCATTACGTTATGAGTAGAACTCGATGTATTTGCTAACCATGTCATCAACTCGCGATTGCATCTCGAAGGATATTTTCTTTTTCATGTGCCTACGGTAGAAGCAGAACTTAATCAAAGAATTAGTACGATGACGCTAAATAATAGCAGACCTATCGTTATGACAATGATTAAAGTCCACCATTCATGACTTACCTGCTACTTGTACTCTGTTTCAGTCAAATACTTCTTGCATGTCTAAGGAGGATTAACAAGAGTGTTACAGATGTCATCGAAAATGAATTCAGCCTAAGTTAGAAAGATTTACATTCAGTGAGGCCTTGACCTTAACATTGTTGAGCGTAACCGTAGGGAATCGATTAACTCCAGAATTCTCAAGTATCTGCTTGTTCTTGCTGAGATAAGTGTTATCCTAATTCTTGCTAAAACTTTTCTTGAAAGCCTCATTAACTGCTGCTGGATCGATCTAATGCTTCTGCATGCCAACTTCTCCACATTCCTTCAACTCCGAAATGACGCCACACTAACCCTCGATGTATTTCATGTATTTCCACCATGAGTGAGGAAAAAGTTAAAACACGATTTGTTCTCGGATCTGCTGGTCGAGGATGAGTTTGCCATTGTCACTTTCAATGTCATGAATTAAATTGATGGCGCAATAGTTTTTGTCGAAATAGCAATCACGTTCCTCACAGTAAGAGCAGGTGGAGGCAGCATAAACTAGTTGGAAGTTGATATTATCTTCAATTTTATGATAGTATTTTCTAAATTCTTACACCAGTCTATAGGAATGACGATTATCTAAGTGAAAACATACTTACTTCCCTGCAACCAAAAAGTGACGTCAACCTTATCTGTCTTCTGGTTTTCAAAAGTGATCTTCATCATAACTGAGTTGCTTGGATTCTAATTTAGAAGTTTCTTGAGTAATTAACCCTGCTGATGATTGATAAAAATTGTGGGAATGGTAACTTTGTAGCCTACATTATAGGAGATTTACCATAGCCATTGTCGACCATCAGAACAAGCTTTTCATGCTATTAATTATCCATTATAATTGCCATCTGCGCACCCAACTGCTGAGCATTTAGGGCCTTTGTCACGAATTCGCAGTCGCCTCGTGGAATCAGCAAGAAAGAATTCTCTGAATAGTGAGATTCATACAATAGTTATCGGTTGGGGAGCCTATCAAACATTCATTTGAAAAATCAGGAGAGTGCATGAGACGGGCGATAATAGTCTTGCCATATCTAAATTGTTGGGTTGAGTACGGTGCAAATCCGAAATTAGCAATGGAGTAGGAGATATTGAGTAGTTCGGGTACATTTTCTCCCAAAGCCTGCATGTTGTAAACTGCTAGTGTTGCGTTTCCAAGCACCGCCAAAGTCAGCGCTACTAATATTTGTATGCCAAGGTGTTTATTTTGCCTGACCATTTGCCTAATAATCTAAAATGTTAATAGTTTGTCTGTATCATAAAAAATTGAATCTATTGTCACTATGCTCTGATTGATAAGGCTTACTGCTTGCCTGTTTATAATAGATTAATCATGCTCAAAAGGGTTAAAATCAACGACTACGAAATCGCCACAACCATCGGGGTTGGTATGTATCTTGATATGCAGGCACTTTTGGGCGAGTACGACTGGTGAAGAACAAACTCACCGGTAAGTTCTACGCTGCTAAAATTTTGAAGAAGATTGAAATATTAAAATCGAAGCAGATAGATCATGTGCAGAATTAAAGTCAAATCTTAAACATGCTGCATCATCCCTTTATCGTACATATAGCTATACGCAGATTCAACTCGAAGGATTCACGCAGGACGCACGCTATCTTTACTTTGTAATGGAGTTTGTGGCGGGAGGAGAACTTTTAAGCTATCTACGCAGTGTTTCTCGTCTAGAATCTTACCAATCATCGTATATCGTATGATATTCAGTCTCTATGCCGCCCAAATGGTGCTAATATTTGAGCATCTTCATGACAAAAATATTATTTTCCGTGATCTTAAACCTGAGAACCTGTTGATAGCTGAGGACGGTTACCTCAAGCTTACCGATTTTAGTTTCGCCAAGGTAATAGAAACTAGAACTTATACTCTTTGTGGGACTCCTTAATACTTAGCACCTTAAATTTTACTGAATCAGGGACATGGAAAAGGTGTGGACTGGTGGACTCTAGGCATACTAATATATGAAATGAATGCTGGCATTGATCCTTTCACTGATGAGGATCCGATGATAATATATCAGAACATACTCAAAGGCAAAGTACGCTTCCCGAAAGATTTTGACAAGTAAAACAATTTATATTTAGGGAAGTCAAATCCATAATCAAGCATCTTTTAGTGGCTGACGTATCCAAAAGACTGGGCATGCTGAAGGGAGGAGCTGATGATGTTAAGCAACATCGATGGTTTTGCAAAATTGAGTGGAAAGCACTCCTATCAAAAAAAATAGCAATGAGCTATAAACCCTCCATTAAAACAGCAGGCGATACTTCCAATTTCAACAGTTACCCAGACTCTGACAACATTGCCCAGACCCTAAAAGCCGGTGATGATCCTTTCCTTGAATGGTGATGATGTTTAATGCTTTAAGCTCTTGGCTCTTCCATCTTTAATACTACTTGATTATTAAATCAACTTTTCCAACTGGATGGAGGCTTTTGAGTGGGAATAACGAGACGACACCACCCCCTTATATACACATGTAATTGGTATTCTTCGTTCTATTCAGCTGGATCTATAGCTGGAATCAGCTAGCATCTATCCATGATACCTATTGATAATGTCAAGACGCACTGTCAAGCAGGAAGGAGATTCCCAATTCGAGAAATTGTTAAGAGAATTTATCGAGCCGGAGGATTATCTAATTTCTACTCGGGCTCGTCAGTTGTTGCCTTAGGATGCGCACCTGCTCACGCCATATACTTCTCAATTTACGAATAAGCCAAAAGAATAATGGAATGCAAGCCGGAGTAAGACATCGTCAAATTTGCATTTGTCGGAGCATTATCTGCAATGTTCCATGACCTGATAATGACTCCTACTGAAGCTTTAAAGCAACGGATGCAATTATTACGGTCAAGTAATGCTAAAATAAGTATTGGGGAAGTGTTTCGAACTGTGTATCGACAGGAAGGGTTCGCTGCCTTCTATAGAAGCTTTCCTGTCAATTACGCAATGAATATACCCTTTGGTTCTTTTATTATTGTCCTTAACGAAAAATTAAAGTATTACTTCGGAGTCAAGGAAGACGACCAAAGCTTAAACTATTATCTATGTGGAGCTGCAGCCGGAGGTATTGCTTCAATTCCCACAACTCCATTGGATGTGATCAAAACCAAGCTAAATATCCAAAATTGTATGAACCAAAAATGCTAAAAAAAGGGAGTATGTGATGTGTTGATGAATAAAATAGAACGTATCAGCGGTATAGATGATATAGAGTTCAAGTCCAAAAGAGGGCAGGTTTGGATGCAAAACAATAAAAACATGAGCACCAAAAGAGAAGAGGTGATTAAGTATCTCAATGTAGCTCATACATTCAAAACCATTTGGAAGGAGTAAGGGTTTACAGGGTTTTTCCAAGGAATTAAGATGCGCATGATGATTCAGTCAGTGTCTTCAGGGGTGGCTTGGGGGACCTACCATATCATTAAAAACCAGTTTGCCAAGCTGGAGCATTGATTATTTGTATATATTGAGTTCAACATGCTCGGTAATATTATATAGTAGTGATAATAATTATGCCTGATTCGCAGACTGAAAAATAAGTCAAGGAATTGCTGAAATCCCTGAAAAAATTTAAAGTTTCCTCCAATCAGAACCTGTAGAAAGATTTGCATATTAATTATGCGTACTTCATCCTTCATCATCTAGGGTAGTACATTGTTCACTTTTAACATGCACAGCCTTGGATTTATTACTACTGTATTCATACTCTAAAGTTATTGGGGTAGGAGTTGTGTAGCTAAGACGCTGCTAAAATGAAGAAGGCTCTTTCCTATTGTTTCTCTTAAGGATTTGGAGGAGGCTACAAGCAACTTCCTCATCTAGCTCCTACATATGCCGCTTTTCTCGCTGTTTTGGAGCTCGGTCCTGATGCTTACGATCTGTTGGATCGATAGAAACTTTACCAGATGTTCAAAAAATGCAAGAAAGGTAATAAATTTATGATGCACATTGAAGGAGAATGTGATCTTAGAGCCATTTATATTGTAACTCTCATTACCAAATCACTCAAACTGCCATAAGATATTCTTGAAGGAATAGCGGACACAGTATTACGATCTCAAACTCATGAGGGCGGCATTTCTAACGTAATTGGAGGTTAGGCGCACGGAGGATTCACTTTTTGTGGAGTGGCAGCTCTAGCCCTTCTGGGCAAATTACAATAATTAGACATATCGCGTCTGATGCACTGGCTATCTCAGCGGCAAGTATAATTTGGAGGATTCAATGGCAGAACAAACAAATTGATTGATTCTTGCTATTCTCACTGGGTGGGCAGTATCTACAATATCGTAAACAATTATTTCGAGAATAAAATCAGTGTGGATCATCATTTTCTTTACTTGGAGGAAGATCTTCAAAAATATGTGCTGTTCTACTGTCAAGATTTGAAGTCAGGGGGACTGTGGGATAAACCTGGCAAAGGAAGAGACATCTACCATACCTGCTATGCGCTTTCTGGACTCAGTGCCTCACAAGAACAAGGTACAGTCATTAACAACTCCAAGTTATAACCAAGCGAGCCTATCTACAACATCAGTTTAAAGAGCTACAATCGTGCCAAATAATATTTTGCCAGTTTAGCCCCGATGTGATTGATAATCAATGTTATAAGATTAATGATATTAAGAACTAAATTCTTTTTTTCGCAGCTATTTATAATGGAGGTCAAAATACCTGCCTACCTCAAACAATCTAAACAGTTCGAGCTTTAAACCACACTCATAAATAAGGAGGGAGATCTATTTGAGTTTTAGGATACCATCTTTCATCTTCAGGGAGGAGGACAACCTAATGATAAAGGCTGGATAGCTTTTGCAAACAAGAAATATGACATATTAGGAGGCTCAATTGATAGGGAAACAGGGAGAGTAAGTTCAATCCTATGCAGTTACGGTATAAGCTACCCGCTGAAGCCACATAATTGTAGGTAGGAGCCAAAGTCAATATGAGCATCGACTCGGGAGTAAGATAAGTTCATGCTAAGATTCATTCTGCAGGTCACTTAATTGATCTGGCTGTGCAAAGATTGAGTACGTATAAATAGATTCAGAGTATTAATGGTAAACGGCTAAGGGGTATCATTTCGTGGATGGGCCCTATGTATAATACAAAGGAGTCTTCAACAACGCCGAAAAAGTCATGGAATAACTTAATACTGAATTAAAGCACATTTTAGAGCAAAATATTCCAACAGTTAGTCAAGTATATGGATGGAACGAAGCAGTTCAACTAAAACTTATCCCATAAACATTTAAGACCAGTTTTGTGAGAGTAGTTCGTTTCGATACAAGTGATTGCCCCTGCGGAGGCACGCACATTGCCAACACAGGCGAAATGAAGGAACTGTTAGTCACAAAGGTGCAAAAGAAAGGTAAAAATGTGAGAGTAATGTACCGCATTGCATGATGATCTAAAATGGATTATAAAAATATCATCTATTAATCTTTCACTTCTTTTTCTTTTTAGGCTTCGCTGTGTAGAGCTGCTTGGGGAAAAAGGGATTGCTGAAAAGATTAGTTTTGGGAGGATATATTTGTTTTTCTTACAGCTTTTGCATTTTGCAAAGGTCCACAATTTATAATGCTTTGTAGATCTATTGGTTTTAGACGGGGATCATCTTCTTAGCCAACCGCTCTTTGATGGACATCATCTGTTCTGTTGCATCTTCGTTGAATCTGGTGGCGCCAAATGTATCGATTATATTGCTGAAGGGTGATCCTGTATAAAGATAAATTTACTTTTACCCTGTTTGCAAAAACTAGTGAGGGAAGTTGATCTCATAATCCTCATCTCTTATTGCTGCTACTCAGTTTCAGCTATGAAGGGCCTTATCTCCACATGCTGGATGTACTTTCCATAGGTCTTGAGGGCATTATTGATCTTTAACTTTTAGATTTCATGCTCAATGCAAATAGGCTGAGAACTTTTACTGCGAAGCATGATAGGATACTCAGGAATGTCCCTCTTTCTAATAGACTGTCTTTCTTAAAATGTTTTGGGAACATACTGCAGCTGTTTGTATTTATTGACGAGGAGTTGCCTCTCCATTCTTCCATGTTCATGCGTCGCCTGACTGCTCTTGATTGCTGCCCAGTTATCCATCTGCTTCACTGCATTAAGTTCCTATAGTTTATTTCGTATCTTCTCTTCCTTTTGTTTCAGTATTCTGCGAAGGGTGCTTTGCTTTGCATCTTTGATCTACTACTCAGCTATCATTTCTTTTTACGCATTGAGGTCGTATTTATATTTCTTAAAAGCTCTGTTATCAACCCTCCCCTCGTCAGTATAAATCTCTTCATCCTCTTCCCCGTCCTGATAGTCCTATTCGTTAACAGGCTGAACTATGTTTTTTTGTAAAATTTCTTCCTGCTGAACTTGCTTCTCCTTCTACAACTACTCTATATCCCTCTCGTCAAACATTTCTTGAGGTTTTACTGATTTTTGATTTTATTCACTCACCTAAAAAGGGATGACTAATGGATCAATCTCCGCCTTTTACTTTTTCATGTCAGTCGTTGTTCGTTTAAAACTTGTCCTTGTGGATGCTAGAGAACCCCTATACCGAGCTAGGGAATTAATTTTATTCAAACTACTGACAGAAACCGCGCGGCGCTGATTCTATGAGTTAAGCCCTACAATATCCTTGCGTTTATATTCCATTAGTCTCTCCTTCGGCGGAAAAAACTAAGCATGAACAGTTCTTGACATCGATTCATAGACCTTTAGTTCCCTCTTGTTGATATTCGACGCTAAAAGATTATCAATATGCTCGTCATGCTCTTTATTAGCAGAGGAAGGCTTCATCTGAGGCTGTTCTTTCTCTGCAACAAGATTCCGAATCTTAGGCTTCTACTCTGCGAACCATTGAATAATTTCTTGATAGGCTCTCCGCCCTTCGCCACGATCAATCACCAAATTCGAAACAAACTTCATTAATATGAGGATACCTTCATGCGAGAGAAGAGATTCTGATAGAGATGGAAGGTGAGATACAGGTTCTTGATTTCGATATTCTTTTTTTTCCAGTCATCGAGCTCCTGATTGAAAGAGATGATTTCCCCCGAGAGCTGTTTAAACTCTTCCAGATTAGCAAAGCGGTTAACTTCCAGTTCAAACAAGTTGAACAGGGTATACATAAACTTAGGTTTGACAGTGAGGGCGATAACGTCGGATTTAACATCATTTTTCATCTTTTTCTTCTTTAGATCAACGTAATCTTGAAATTTCCCCTTTCCCTATTGCTACTACGACATTGATAAAAATAAAATTATTAGGCAAGCATCGCAATGCATCATCATTTTATGGCCACTTTCGTCGGGTGCACCGGGCAGTACTCTATGTCACTCTTGTAAGCTGAAGGGGGCATCTCTTTAAAAGTCTAACTTAAAAAATATTTACGGATTTGTAACTGCTTTCACCCTCGAATTTCACATTTTTAGGCTGGTATTTGTACTCGGGCTGTTTTTATATTTTTACTCCGTGATCCTTGAAGGTTTATTTATAAGAACTATGACCCTCAAAGGCCACCTTAGGCTTTTTGGCAATATAGTCTTTAATCAGAGCAGGATCATTATTCGATAGGTGATCGACATTTTTTTTTTAGACGAACTCTGCCTTATAACTGGATTGCCCTTAAAATTTGGTGGGTTTGGGCTTGTATTCGTAGGCTGGCTGCTTTTCTATCTTCACCTAAATAATAACTTTCGTACCTAATTCTTCTGAAAACTCTTCTTGTATTCAGTTTAGGAATAAAAGGGCACATTTTTGGGTTTATTTGCGAGATAGTTACTTACTTGGTTTGCGTTGCTACTCTTATCATCATTAACAATAACAGGCTTTACATAGGTACTCTTATAGCTCGTCTGCAGTACAGTAGGATCATAATGTTTTTGCTCGACTTTGGACATCTGATAAGTCGGCTGGTGTTCGATTGGATATGCCTTAAAGGTGCTATTATGTGTGGTTTCGGACTGCAGTTTTAATTGTGGTTTGGTGTTGTAATAGTTGTTGGCGCATCGGCAGTCGTCCTCTTTAGAACTGCTCATGATCAATAAGATAAATAAAATTATATATATTCCATAAGATAGTTTGGCTGTACCATGTCACAAGAAGCGATTATCTTCTAAAACTGATACAGGATGACTAATCACAGCTTATAATCGATAATAATCATAATGAAAATGAGATAAAACATAAATAATTAAAATAGGTCAGTCTTGCACAAGACCCTTAGAACTGTTACTGGTTATTATCAGAATATGAGAGTTCAGGGCGGGAAGCTGAGTTTTTGTCAAAACTGATTTTGAGGGATTGCGATTCAGAGTCTCTGACTTGTGTTTATGATGGGCTAAATTGTTTATATGAGGACTGAGGCGCAAGCAATGGAAATTGGTCGCTCTCAAGCCTTCCCTCATATCAAGAATATTGCCCTTTATGGATTTGTTTTCAGCTTTTATTCCAGTACAGGAGATACCCTTCCGCTATTTGTGCCTCCTTAACTATTATTTAATCTACAGTTTTATCTACTAAAAAAGACACAGCTGCCGCTACGGAGGCACTGGAATTTCACCTTTCTCAGCACGAGTGAATGAGTTGTTACTGAGAAAGGCCCCACTATGAGCTAAACTGGGTGGATTTGCAATCATTTCAGTTAACTTCTCCTTCATTTCAGCAGTAGTTAGTTTTGATTTTTTGACGGCGTTCTCCTGTTTTAAAAGTCTTCTCACTCTGACAGAAGGGCTCTCGGTAGTAAGCTTAACCTCTTTGTTCTCAAATTAATCTGCTCTTTCAAATAGCTTGAGTTGTTTAATCTGTTTAACCTCACCAATCTCTTTAAATGGATGAGGAGATAGTTCCTCCCTGTCATCAATACTCTAGATATCCTTTTCACTCATCCATACCTTTTCTGGAAGGATCTGCATCCCTTCGTGAGTATCAGACACCCTCCAACTTGATATTTCCTCATCTCTATCCTCAATATTAATATTGGAAGCCGACTCGCCTTCAGTCATATTTTCTCTTGGAGAAACACTTTGATAAGAGTCCATTATAGCTTTGAACTATTGCTAGGTGATTTATTGATGTTCAATGTCATCTTGAGTCTAACTGGAGTAGGATTAGCCGTCATCGTTCAACTGTTCAGGGAAGCTCGAAACTATTTCTAAAGGTAAGCCTTGTTCTAGCTGATCCTTGTTGGCTTTAAGATCATTTAGAAAGGAGAGAGAGTACTCCAATTTAGGCTACTGAAATGATTTAAATTTTCTAAGTTTGACAGGTGATTTAGGTTTCATGAGTCCAGGTATATTCTCAGGCCATTATATGTTTTTCAGCTGAGGATCGTTGTAGCAATAGAAATTGTAGAGCTAGCGATAGTGAAGTTTGGAATTCAACACTTCCCGAATTAGTTCATTGATGTTTTTGACCTTACCATACACATATTTTTAGAACATACGGAACCGTTAGGCTGTATGAAAGACTTAGAAAGCTGTCACCCGCCGAAGGAGCTCCATTGATTTATGCTGTGAATTATACACTCTATTATAGGGATTTTTATCGAAAACATCAAGGATGGAAACCAGCATACTCTTCCCTAATTATCGGTAAGACTACTCAGTGAAATAAACAGGTTAAGATTGTGAAATTATTATACTGTTCTCAACGAGTCCTTTATTTCCGAGTGAAAACGATTAGTTGGAAGGGGGAGGGACCACATTGGTTTTAATAGCCGATATAATACCGCATTAGAGACTATAAGAGTGAATGATATTTGCAAGTCTATGCATAACAACTCTACCACACCCCTCTTTCGTTCTCTCTTAATTCTTATCTTTTGAATTCATTTGTTTGAGTGAAAAGTTACAGTACTCATACTAAAATCCACTGTGATTCATCGCAAAGAGTTTGCAAAATACTTGGCTTTCAACCTGTTCTACAAAATCATTGATGGCGTTGCCGTAGATAAAAGCCCCTTTCTTGGCGTTATGAGCATGTAAGTCGAAGTAGAACGAAAGTCTGTTGTCCTTCACCAAGTGGCTTGCGAGCGACTTTATTGCGTACACTGCAGGTTGTTTCTCCACACACGGATCAATATAGTAACGATTTAGATTTTTACCATAGCTATCCATACGAAAATGTCCATGGTAAACTCCATCCACATTTATCATAGGCACAATCATAAACACAAACATTTTCTTGAGAAGATAAGATCGTACATCTTGGCTGTTAATCAAAAAATCAATAACTCCCTACATTGCAAATGATGCGGCTGTTTCTGCGGGATGAACTCTAGCAGTGATGAGAATAACTGGTTTTTTAAATCTAACAGGCCGGCATTTTTCAGGAAAAAGATGCTAGTTAAATATTTCTTCATCTTCCTGCTATTTATTGTGCTGATCATGAGATGTGATGGTAAGAAGATGGATATCTCTATTTTCGGGGCTTTTGATGAGGATCTCCTTGTGGAAGTAGAACTAATCATTGCAATAATATTAGTTAAGAGTAGTTAAGTATTGTATATTCCTTGTATAAGTATATGGATAGGCGAAGGCAAACTACGCCTTATGACTTTAGTTTTTAAATAGAAACTAGAAGGTGCATTAGAGTTACCCCGTTTCTCTCAGAATTAAAGGACATTAAGCAGGAATACGCTACCATCCAGACCATTCCTATTCCTTTTTTTCCTGATTTATTATGCATTATCGATATACAGGCCTATAGCTCTTTGGAAATTGACTCTGAATTACTTTAGAAGTACATACACGGCCATCAAAGTCTGCACTCGACTCACTACAAACTTCCCTTTCGTATTTTTAGGAAATCCATGCACACTGAAATAGAACCAACTTTTAGAATTGACCCTGTTGCCAGTTTTGAGTCCATCATCAAGGCAGTTGAGCCGATACTACATAATTTAAGGCTTACAATAAACTCGGACATCTGCCTGACTACTTGTATGTTGGCTGCTTCGAATTCGCAGTTGATATAAATATACCTCTCCCTCGAGCCTAGGTAGAATTTATATGAGGTCGGCGGAATTGCTTGATCCTCATTGGTATTTTTGTTATTTTTATTCATTCAATTATATCAATGACTATTACCGTATTTTCTTTGAAATTCTCGATATGAAGTAATAGAAGAGAGAATAGATACGATAAATAAGTGAGGGTTAGTGTAATTCCTCATTCCTATATAATATAACAAACGATGAATGCTACTATAAGTATGCTTGAAAGGTCATTATTCTGTGTATGGGATGGTTGAATTAGGCTAATTAATCCGTTTGACGTCTGTATGATAATAATGAATCTGTTTGATACATTTTAATAGACCATAGTAATAAAGTAAAATTATAAATGAACGGTGGGAAGTAGACCAAGGTAAGCCACCAGCGCAACATTACACCTAATTTTCTACGCTTCAAGAGTAAGCCCCTTCCAATCTAGAGAAGTCCACCTCACGCGAACCCAAGGGGCAAGAGGAAGTATAAACTCATAACCCAACTGAAAAAACATAACGCAGTGGTTCCAAAGCCAGCAGATGCAGTTTTGATGTCTACGAAAAACGAATTCTACACCTAAGTAAACTCAGTATTGATCCTCTTATTGAGAAAATACCCTTACTCTTAAATCGAAAGACAATGCCGTGGAACCATCAAAAAGGAAAAAGGAAGGCTTGTAGGTCACAAGCCGAAGGCCTACTTCCTCTAAAAGAGAGTAGGATTAAGAATAGATGCGGGTCATTAATCTGGGAAATGCTCGCAAACCTTCTCTAACTAACTCCAACAAAAACTTGAAGCTAGTGACAACCAGTCGTGATAAGGGGCAGCGCGTTTCAAACCCAAAAAGGAGCTAATAATCCCTGTAGAAGGAGTAACAACGCGCTAAAATTCAGAACAAATAGCTGCTGAATTCTTTGATGCAACAGCAGTTCGCTCCGAACTACATAAACAAGCTCAAAATTAAGAAGATGGAGCAAAAGGAAAAGAGTAAGACAGTTCAAAGAAAGAAATTCCTGAACTGCTAATTATAACTGAAGGGAGAGGAAGAGTTGAAATTTTATCAAGTATACGAGGAATTAGGGAAAGGGGCTTACGGAGTGGTCAAAATGGGTATTTGTAAGCGAAATAACTAGAAAGTAGCAATTAAAATATACGAAAAGAAACGATTGGATTAACCTAATAAAATTAAGAACCTTGAGAGGGAAATTAATATCCTCTCGAAATTAGACAATCCAGTTATTGCCAAACTAATTGACGCCATTTAGACCAATACATAGATCTATCTTATCCAAGAGTATGGTGGGGCCAATTCACTCTATAACTACCTTCTCTCAAAACCACAGCATAGATTGCCTGAGGCATAAGCCAAACAGTTTTTCCGCACAATTGCCGAAACTCTAGGATATTTACATGATAAGCAGATTGTACATCGCGACATTAAGGCTGAGAATATCCTATTGAATCGCAACAAACAATTGAAACTTATCGATTTCGGTTTCAGTTTAGAGTCAATACCACCAGCCACAATTGACACTTTCTGTGGAACTCCCACCTACATGGCTCCTGAAATAGTATCCAAAAGAGATCATGTGCCAATTTACACTGACCTGTGGAGTTTGGGCGTGTTTATGTTCGTCATCCTTCAAGGCAACTACCCTTTCCGGGCCAAGAGTGAAACTGAACTCTTTGAAAAGATCAAGAAGGGAGCATTCGAATACATACATAAAGATATCTCTGAACGTTGCCGTCATGTCATCTAGCGATTAATAAAAGTAAATCCATTAGAGCGAATGAGCATGCAGGAGATGAACTAGCCTTTTTGGGAGTGGTTCATGGGTGAAGGCAAAGGCGGATACGTGGGTGTGGGTTAGGGAACAGTTCCTACCAATCTCACCACTCACAGTAATTGAATCATTGGTATAATATCATTTCTATTGATTTACCTTATCAGCAATCATATTATTCGCAATACAATTGGGAGATCAGCCTAGTCTCTACAATCTTAATAGATTCGAATATTTGTCATAAAGCCATTATTTTATCATGAACATGAAGCCATCATCAGCATCATAATTAAAGCCTATTCAGAATGTTATAAAACGATTTTTTGGAATCACCAAGAGCACGGGAAGTCATACCTTTAACTGGGCTCGATTTTAACGACTCCTCCCTTTTTGTCACATAATCTGAGTACTCTTCGTAGACAATCAAAGTAAACCGTTCTTTGCTGAATTTACAATATTTTTATTTCACCGAACGCATTGTTTACATATACTCCAGCAATAGCTTGACTGATTCTTTCTGAGTCATATCCAGATTGGCAAAGACCATATCCTCACCCTCCACTCTCTTCAATTTGCACACACAGACGTGGCTGATCAGTATTAGTGCCTACACGAAACGAGTAAGACAGAAATACATGCCCATTTTTGTGAAACCAGCTTTGACTGAGTGATTTGAAGGGGACAGTAGCACAAGGTGATTGTTTTCCTTCTCATTGATTATCTACTTGAAAATAAAAAATAGTTGAGACGCACTGATCAGCTTGGGATAAACCTCAAAATCCTTCATTATGGCGAGCAACCCTTCAAAAGACTTCTCGAAGTAATCCTTTTCCCTGTCGTTGAGGGTGAGTTCGTTGTCGAAATAAACCTGCGTGATTGTTTTTGTACCTGGTATAGCTTTGCCAATGAATCTTTCAATTTAAGTAAAAACTACTTCGTGTCTTATTCGATTTAGTCGGATCTCATACCCCGTCGATAGATTTCTTCGTCTAGGATGTGATGATATAATTTTTAAAATAGATTTAGCAAAGCTTTCATCGCCTTCTACTCGTCAAGCTCATGTTCGTAACTTCGTGAAGTGTTGTAATTTTAGTTTAGATAAATACAACGAGCAAGCCCCGGTAGCAGCTCGAGAAACTGTGTAAGATACAATGGCTTATTTCTGCCTAAGTAATTGGAAGTTTACCTTTGGTATAGTATAAAGTGGCGATACGAACCCATTTTTGAGATTTCCTGCCAAATTCTTTCTCTTTGCCGGCGAGTGAGAATAGGTCAGTGGCCATCTCCATGAAATACTTTTCTTGCAACTCGAGATAGTTGTATTTTGATCCCTTTCCACAGTAGTAGACGAAGACGAGCTCCATCTACCTTATTATGTTTTGTTTGGAGTTGTCCAGCGAGTTGTACTCTGCCGTTTTAAATGGAGATTCTCGAGGTTTATCGTACATGCTATAATAATTGTAATAAATTTTATTGATAATTAAAGTTAGCATAAATAGCATGAAGCAATAGCTTAATGATATATTTGACTTCTGCCTCCACGATAGTGTTCTTTAGATATTTGCTTGGCAAATCAAAGATAAATTTAGGAGTTAAATTCCAAACATATTATGCATAAATCGATGATGGAATCTTGAATAAAAAATTACTTCAATATATTTCCTTCAATATTTTGAATGTAAAAATTTAAATAAAATAGACATCTTGACTTAAAACGGATGTAAAATAATTAAATATAAAGGAAAGAAATACGTTAAAATAAAAGGCTACAATTAAAATAATTTCCGCATTATTACAATTTTCCTGGCTTCTTCTTAATTGTCGCTTTTCTTTCTATATATTTTTTATATTTTGTGTCTTTCTGTGTCATTATGATATCTTCTTTCTCTATTTCCTAACCTTTTATTATTTATTATGCCCTTCGTCAGCTTGAGTTGCTTTTCTCGACATTTTTCTGAAAGTAAGATAAAATTGAAAGCCGTAAAGAACATCTTTAAAACATTTTGATCAAAATGATACAATAACAATATTTGTTCTTTGAATTGACTAGTACAAAATTCTGCAAATAAATTTATAGAAAGTATTTCGACTGACTGATTCATTTGGAGATTAAATTATTGGCTGACTGAGGAATTTTTATCTGTCGATCATCTTTTAAAAATCTTATGAAAAGGGATTATTCAAGTTCCCATAATTTAATTTAATCCTAAGGAAATTCCCTGCATTTTGATGGCAAAACGGTCAATTTCGGAATAATTTTTATGAAAATAAAAAAAAACAATGTGTGGTCAACCTGGGCAAAAGCAAAGATAGACTTCTGCGGTATATTATACTTAAGAGAGATGCCTAGGCATAAACATTATGTGCAAACAGCCTCGCAGAGTGGTCTGATGACCACAATATATCACTAAGGCTTCCCTTTTTAGATATAATTATAGCTTTGATTTATGGAGTAAAATTACGACCCATAAGCCCATGGCCTCAAAAAAAAGAAAAACCCCCACTTATAATAATTACTTATCTTTCTTGACAGCATCAATCATCACTATGATAGCATTACTTTTGACTGTTTTATTCCTTTTGGGACTCGGCCTTTCAATGAAGCTTGTAGTATGCTATTTTCAAATGAGAAATTGGTTTGCTCTATCTTTTACTCAGGTCAGATATAGCGTTTCTATTGAAACAACTAGAAGTAGCAACTGCATTGACTTAGCGTACCTATCAAAGGAATCAGATGCATCATTTTGATGATTTAGGGTTACTAAAGAGAGAATCAGCCGTATTATATACATTTGATTTAGAGTAATCATCAAGAGAATTAGTCATACTCAATGCATTTTATTTAGGGTAGTCATTGATAGAATTAGTCGTATTAAATACATTTTATTTAGCGTAATCCTTAAAAGAATCAGCCGTATTTAATCCATTTCATTTAGAGTAGCCATTGAGAGAATTAGCCGTATTCAATATATTAGATTTAGGGTAATCATTGAGAAAATCAGACGTTTTCAAAACATTCTACTTAGGGTACCCAGTGAGAGAATCAGGCGTTTCAATGTATTTTACTTAGAGTAGAGATTAAAAAAATCAGTCGTAGCAATAAACTAATTTAGAGTTACTGTGAATGAAATTAGTTGTTTGAATACAATTTATTGAGTGTAACTATTGAGGAAATCAGGCGTACTAATACCAACAAGCCAGTGTAGATATTGAGGAATGTAGGCGTGAAAATGTTATTCAATCAGTGTAATTACTAAACCATTCAGCCTAAGCTGTATTAATAAGATTGATTTAGAGTTCATATTCGATAAATAAGCTGTATTTAAAGAGACAATGCAGTGTAAACTCGAAAAAACTGAGGTGTATCAGCTACACTATGTTAGGGTAACAATTTATAAATTTAGGAGTATCAATTATGTGAATTTAGGGTAGTTGCTGAAAAACTCAGGAGTATCAGTTCCTTAACTGAGGGTATATATTGAGCAAATCAGTCGTACTTTGCTAAAATCATTCAGTGTTCTGATTCAACAAATTAGCTGTATTAGGATAAAGATATAGAGTAACTATTGAGTAAATCAGAAGTATGAGGACATTCGAACAAGAGTAACTTTTTAAAAGAATTAGACGTATTTACAGCGTTTATATAGGGTACTGTTGAAATAAATTAGCTGTTTAGCATCTTATATTCAGTGTATTTCTTTTAAAAAACTAGGCGTACTAAAACATTGATTTAGAGTACCTCTTTGAATGAATTAGGCGTATTAATAGCATCCATTTAGAGTAAATCTTGGAAGAATTAGGCGTATTATACCATCTATTTAGGGTAACTCTTGAAAGAATTAGGCGTAATATAGCATCGATTTAGGGTAATTCTCCGAAAGAATCAGGCGTATTAACAGCATCAGTTTAGAGTAACTCTTTAAAAGAATCAGATGTATTAATACCATCTATTAAGTGTAACTCTTTTAAAAATTAGTGGTATTAATAGCATCGATTTAGGGTAATTCTTTGAAATAATTAGCCGTATTAAGAGTATCGATTTAGGGTAACTCTTTGAAGAACAAGATGCATCAATAGAATTAATTTAGCGTAACCCTTTGAAAGAATTAGCCGTAACAACAGCGTACATTAAGAGTAATTCTTTGAAAGAATAAGCTGTATTAGATACATCTATTTAGTGTACATTTTTCGAAGAATTAGGCGTATTAGACTGATAGATACAGAGTAATTCTTTTAAGAATAAGTCGTATTAATAACATTAACTGAGGGTAACTGTTTGGATGAATTAGGCGTATTAATACTATTGATTTAGAGTAACTATTTGAAAGAATTAGCTGTATTGATGACATCGATAAAGGGTAACATTTGAATGAATTAGGCGTATTAATAACATTCATTTAGGGTAACTCTTTGGAGGAATTAGCTGTATTAATAATATCGATTTAGAGTAACTCTCCTAAAGAATCAGGTGTATTACTATCATTGATTTAGGGTAGTCATTTGACAAAAATAGGCGTATCATTACCATCCATTTAGGGTATCTCTTTGAAATAATTAGCTGTATTAATCATATTAACCTAGGGTAACTATTTGGGAGAATTAGACGTATTAATATCATCGATTTTAGGGTATCTTTTTGAAAAAAATAGGAGTATTAATAGCATTTATTTAGAGTAATTTTTTAAAAGAATAAGACGTATTAATAGCGTCGATTTAGAGTAACTCTTTGGAGGAATTAGCTGTATTACTAGCATCGATTAAGGGTAGTATTTGAATGAATAAGGCGTATTAATAGTATTCATCTAGTGTAATACTTTACAAGAATTAGATGTATTAAAAGCATTGATTTAGAGTAACTCTTTGAAATAATTAGGTGTATTAATAACATCAATTTAGCGTAGCTTTTTTAAAGATCTAGCCGTATTAACAGAATCGATTGAGGGTAACTCTTCGAAAAATTAGCCGTATTAGCAATTTTTATTTTTAGTGTAACTTATGCTAGAATTAGACGCATTAATACCATTTATTTAGGGTTTTAATTAATGAAATCAGGAGTCTAAATTTTTTAATTGAGTGTAGAATCATTCAAGAATCAGGTGTATCAATATAACTTAAAGTAGTGTATATATTGAGAAAATCATGCGTTTAAAATTATGATAACTTAAGGGTAATTATTGAACTTAATCAGCAGTAACTCTAATATTTATATAGAGTTATTATTGAAAGATTCAGCCGTATCGATAATTATATGTAGGGTTGTTCTCGAGTGATTCAGACGTATCTATAATTTAGATACAGAGTTATTATTGAAAAATTCAGCTGTATTCACAATAACCATTAAGAGTAAAGATTGGGAAAACCAGCTGTATCAAAATACTGATTAAGAGTAACTATTAAAGGACTCAGTTGTATTAACTATAAATATTAAGAGTAATTGTTGAGAAAATTAGATGTATCAATGCCTTGAATTTAGTGTAGCGATTAAGTCATCCAGGCGTATCAATATCATTTATGAAGCGTAACTATTGAGCCAATCAGATGTATCAATACCATTCATTAAGTGTACTCACTGAGAGAATCAGCTGTCTCGATATTGTTGATTCAGTGTATGGATTGGGGGAAGCAGGCGTAGCATTACAATTAACTAAGTGTATATCTCGAGCAAATGAGGCGTATTCTCCATGTGATTTAGTGTATGGAATAAATGAGTTAGGAGTAACTGTAATCTGATGAAGAGTCGTTATTCGTTGACAAAGACCAATGATTCTCACACAATCCTAACTCAACTCATCATATGATGTTTATTACTTTGTTTGCTTTAATTTTCATAATAATCGCGATAAATCGTAATGTTTGAGTGCTTAAAATATCGTATTTAATTTGGTTCTATTCCAAACTCTTTACTCTACTTCTAAAATAAATGCAATAACTGTATTCAGTGAACCTTTCCATAATTTAATACTCATAATTACATTATCAATCTACTTCAAAGTATGTGATCTATTTTTTTATTTATAGCTTATTCATCGAATAGCGTTTTGGAGCATTATAGCTGATCAATGATTTCATTTAAAACGAACTGCCTCATCATCTCGTAATTTTTGCTGCCTCTAATTCATCTCCGCTACAGTTCATCTAATATCTTGAAAAGCCGAGAACGACTCAAGTTTTGTTGAAGCGAGATAATACTTATAATACTTAAGCAATTAAAGGGAGCTTGTGGAGTCAAGAAGCTTAATAATATAAAGAAAGACACACTCCTCGACAGTTCTGTCAGTCAGAAAGTACATCTTTCATCTTTCGAGCAGATGCAGCAAAAAATACTTCTTATTGTTGGTCAGTGCGAGATGAAAGCATCGTACCAGTGCTCCTTTAAAATAATGGCATCATTTTGTATTATAAATTTATTTAAAAGAACTAAGATTCGTAGTAGTCCTAGTTGATGTGAGTAAACGACTAGATATAGAGATTAAACTTAGAAATAGAAAATTTAAAAAAATTCTGGATGTAAATTA
>Ga0302188_10000403_pt1 | contig 37024 bp, 58 predicted proteins | sample II_Bog_E2_1_FD_198783 | JGI IMG/M metagenome (GOLD analysis project Ga0302188, IMG submission 198783) | Peat permafrost microbial communities from Stordalen Mire near Abisko, Sweden - II_Bog_E2_1 | ecosystem: Environmental > Terrestrial > Soil > Wetlands > Peat | place: Sweden: Abisko... | reverse complement strand
CACCTGCTACCGCACCTGCGGCATCTGGGCCACCACTAATTGCACCTGCTGTTTGGGCAGCGTTATCCTCTAGTAATGCCATGTTTATCTCCTTTTGTTTTTACGACGTTCTGCTTTACCTGTACGTTCCATTATGATTGCCTTCCTTCTAACCCGAATCGGATTAGACTACTTGAATATGTTGGGACTACGTTCTGACTCCAACATCCGTTCTCCCAACCGTTATTAAATGAGCCAACGGTAAATCCTGTGATCGTGTTGTTATAACCGTTAGGCTGACCTGCAAGGGCGCTGTCATTTAATACATCTCCTGTACCCGTACCACTCATAATAGAAATGCTCCCTGCCGCATAGGTCGGGCAGATAGGGTCCTTTAAAGAGTTTTGAGTATTTGCTCCCATTAGCTTTGTCTACCTGTATTGCCGAACGATACCAATCCGCTTGAGTATGTTGGTGTAATGTTTTGGCTATTACACACATTAGTCCATCCATTGTTGAATCCACCAACACGCGCAACTCCAATAGCTATATTGCTCCAATTATTTATATATCCATTGGCGCTTCCCGGTTTTGCGCTGTCATTAAGAAGGTCACCTGTTGTGCTACCTGAATTTACCGATACTGTGCCTGCCGCATATGTTGGGCATATCGGGTCTGCTAAAGAGTTAGCCGCGTTGACTCCCATATTTAATCCTCCTCTGTGAGCGTTGCTATCTGCTCGGGTGTTAACATCATTATTGATTTCAATGTTCCTATCAAACGCCTGTTAGCATCACGGGCGATAATATCATTTGTTTCGTTTGAATCCGCATAGCTTGGATACCAACCGCCTATCTTTTCAATGTAGAGCATGACCTCTTTACCTGGGGCTGAATCAAAGCAAGCGTGAATATTACTCTTTAAAGCTTTAGCTTCGTTGACGGTCATTCTTAATCCTTTCACATAATTTCAATTCACATGTATGTAGATGGTCAATAAAATCCTTTTGCGATCCATTCACAAAGTGACCGCAATATCCGCACCATAAATTGTATACAATTATTTCACTCATTGTGGTTTGCTCGGCATTGCTACGCCACCTGCCGCCTTTGCTTTAGCTAGGTTCAAATCAACAGCGCTACCATCCTTCACAGTAGCCGCACCCTGCGCCGCTTGCTCCATTTGATGCTGTTGTGCCGCCATCTTGCCTCTTACTTCCCGCAACTTCTGGACTTCTCCATCATCACGCAATACCCTGTCGGGAGCTCCGGTTATTGCCCATGCTTCATCAATTACCTTATCAGGATCCACCTTGTCCGTAACCTGTGGCGCAAACTGACTCATCTGCCCTACTAGTGTCAATCCCTGGACAAGCGCATTTAACTCGCTTCTACGCTGTGCCTGTGCCAACACACTGATACAGTCAATCTCATACTCTGGATTCTGTCTAAACTCATCAGGAGGTCTTGGAAGACGTCCCCTGCGGGCTAGGATGCCTATTGTACGAATGATAATCGGATTAAGCATCTCTGATATATACCTTCCTACTGCGGGGCCTAATAGGGTCATTTTCTCGTTAATCCGCTCCATGACCTCTGGATTGTTCATGCGCTTGTCAATTTGATTGAACGCAAGGAAGATATCGTTATACATCAATGAAGTCACACAATGTGTGTAATACTCAATAGCTTTAAGACCTGCCTCTGGATTAGCGCCGCCTTGTAGAGTGATGATGTCTGCAGCGCCCCTATCCATAACTTTCTTATTGTAATAGTTGATCGCTCTAGGATTCTGATTGAATGGCATAATGAACGCATTGTCTGGTACAGCAATAGCCGCATCAGTCGCTTTCATAAACGCTCGTAAGTTTGTCTTTGCAATCGCATTGAGTATACGGGCAAAAGGTAAAGCTTTCATCCCTGGCCCATATCCCCAAACAATCGTTGGCCGCTTATCAAACCTATGACAGAACGCCGGGAACTCTTGGTAACCGCCTTCATCAATAACAGTCTTATTCTCTTCATCCAACCACAGCGCTTCTATTGGCATATTCTTACGGTCAGACTTTTGAACCTCAAGTATGTATCTCTTGGCGATGTGCAACAGAAACTTATGTGTATTAGTCCCTCTAGTCTCCTGCTCACATTCTCTTTGCATTTCAGTTGATAGCTTGTCTTTTCCCCAACGTGAAGCGGCTTGATACGCTGTATACTCAAACTCCAAGAAGTATTCATTAACACGCCCCCTGCCATCCTCAACAATCACAATGTTCTTGATAGGTAATGAATTGAACCTAATGTCATCTTCAAGGTCTTCTTCTTCGATCATTGCGCTTGTACCGTACACACCTGAACCTTTGTAGCTTGCGATTATCTGATTGTAGAAGTTAGACTTATTCAAAGCATAGTTGACTTCATCACGCACATCTTCAAGGTATGTGCATATTCTCTTATTGCTTCGTTGTTCAGCCTTCTTAGGCGTTAGCCCGTACCACTTGCTTGTAGGTGGTGTGAGATAGTTCATAAATCCGGAAGCTAGGACATCCGCACTTTCGAGCGTAGTAGCATCGTATAAATAGGCTTGCGTGACTTCGCTCCCGGGATAGTAAGTAACTGAAATATCTTCTGCTTCAATATAAAAGTAATCGTGAAGACTCTGCCAATAAGACTCAAAGTTTTGCCTATCGCCTTTAAGCTTCTGGTAGAACTCTATCAATACTTCTGCTCTTGGTCTGTTGCGGTCTAAGTCCATATCATTGTCCGGTCAACGTTTTTTTCGCCGTAGTTGCTTGGGTTGCTAAACCTAATGGTGAAGTGAATATATCTGTGCTTGAAGCTGCCGCTGCTCGCTTGGCTGTTAGTGCGTTCTGTGCTTGTGTGCTAGCTGTTTGCTGTGATTGCTGTAGTTCTGCTGTGGCTGCTGCTTGCTGTCCTGCCGCTGCTTCTGTGGCTTTCTTGGATTGATCGGCCGATTGAATAGATTGTGTTATTGACACTGCTCCTTCAACTACAGCAGCTATTGCAAATACCCACGGCATTATCTCACCTCATACTTATGTAATCGTTTAAAGTCAGGATTCCACCAGCTAAATGTCTTCGGATTTAGCTTTAAAGCCCGGCTTCGTATTAGTCTCAATGTCTTATAGCTATCAGCCGCTACTAAAACAAAATGAAAGTTCTTTCCTGTCTCTAACAATAATGCCTTAACAACATCAACTTGACTAATGTCCAACGTCTCTATGCGCTGGTATGTCTCATCAGTCAAGGTTAAATATATCGCTATACCTCGGATACTGCCATCTCTCACAACGATTATCTTCTCAGGATGATTAAGCATCGCCTGTTTAATCTGCGCTTCAGTAGGCACAATGTCCATCCTGTTACCTTTATAATGCGCATAATAGTTATCTATTAAATACTGTGCGATTGTCATAATTTCCATTCACCCTTTGGATCTTCAAGATAAACAACCTCACCCACATTACCCTGCTTGGTGTACTTAACTAACCAGCCTTTGAATATCCTTAACCTGTGCGTTTCATCGTTATTACCCTTCTGAACCAACTCCCACTTCTGATCTGATGCTTTCAATTCTTCTGGTGTGAATCCCATTAACGTATCCCCGCTATTGAAAAAAGGTTTTCGGTTTGATTGCTTCTTCGCCTACGAGCCGTCTCATAGGTATTGTCTTGCTCTGTTTTAATACCACTAATCAAGCTGACTGCCATTATCAAAGCATCTGCCATGTTGGGTGACTTAACCCCATCCTTCTTCATCCTGTCCTTGCTTATAAGTATCTTGCGTTGATTGTGGTCATATTCATATCTCAAGGTCTCAAGCTCTTTCAACAAATCTTCATTGGTAATACAGATATGGTCTTCGCTTATCATTTCTTTGAGCGTGTATGTGTTCTCTGTGCGTGGATTACCAAACCATTTGTTGTCTGAATAGCCTATAACAGGGTTTCTAAAGCCTGAATATATCTTCTTCTCTGCCGGCTTGTCTCGCTCTCCTGAAGCTAACAGGTCATAGTACGGTCCACCAAGCCCATCAACATCTATAATCGCCTTGTCTACTTTGTGCCTGGCTACAAGCTCGGCAATCTTCCCACACGTAAAGGTTTCGTCTTTCTTGTCCCACTGATCTACGTGAATGACTTCCCAATGCAAAGCTCCCATCTGTTGAATAACCACGACCGCACACTTATCATCACCAAACCTAGCTATGTCAACTCCGGCAATCCTAAAACCATAACCTGCCTTAGGTGTGTGCTTGGCTAGCTTAACCGAATCAATCTCTGTGATACTAAACACTGAATCTTCTGTCTTGTCTAGCGGGAGACCTAACCAGATATGATTGAAGTCTTGTGCTGATTTATTCTTACAAACCTCTGCTTCATGTATGAGCTTCTGTGTGCAAAATTGATTGTCTGTGTAATTCAGATGGATGTGTAAGCAATCTTCCCTGTCCTTGTACTCGGAGTAAACCGCGTCATTCCTTACAAACCTATTCATGGTGAAGATTATCTTTGAGGTGTCTTTACGGATTGTTGGGATTAACCTATCTAGCGTTTGCTTTGTGATAGCTTGCGCTTCATCTATCCAAACTAAATCTATAGCTTCCATCCCTTGAATGTTGAATGAGCCTTGCTCCCGGAATCCTCTAAAGCTTATCTCTGAGCCATTGGTTCTACTCACAATGCTCTTTGCGAATATCTGGAAGTTTAATTTGTGTTCTAAGATTAAATCGGTGAGTAATGAGTAGACTGATTCTTTAATGCTGTTTTGGATCTCGCGCCCGCATACTATCCTGCATTGTCTTATCTCACAAAGATAAAGTATCCATCTTGCGACTGCGTGAGATTTTCCACCACCTCGTCCACCTTCAATCAAGAAGTTTTGATAGAAGTCAAATCCCTTAATCAACGGGAGTAACTTAGTTGGAACTTGGAGAAGCGTTGGCAACTCTACCAAAGTGAAGCTCCTGTTCTTTGTCGTCGATCTTAACTGTTGGCATTTTGGTGACGTTTATATTGCTATCAATCTCTGAATGATTAAGGTCTGGAACAAACTTCTTTACTATTGCTATCATCATGTTCTTATCAGTAAACGCATATTGAGCTACTTTATCCCAAAAATCTTCTCCACGCTTTTCACCTTCACGCCTTAAAGCCTCTCTTAATAGCTCCGGCTCTGCGTTCTTTGGTCTGCCATTCCTGTTTATATTTGGATCGCCTTTAGTGAATCCCATTGTATTAACGCCCGTGGTTGTCTGTTTTACAATGACACTTAAAGCAAAGAGTCTGTCCATTGTTAATTTCAAATCTTTCCTCTGGATAATCTTTCCAGCTATTAACATAAGGATTGCCAGCTTCTTTGTCTGGTCTTAATTTTAGTGTATTATTCCAAGGTATAATTGCAATTTATTTCAAAAGTATTCACAATATATTATAAAGGGAGGGTAATTATATGACTCTACGAGAAAGACACTTACGATCTGTTTTGCGGTTAAGTCTCATACGAAGAATGTGCCGTTTGAATTGACAAACACAGTGGCCACAGGTCTTTCTAAGGATGGGTTTTTTACCACAATAAGGGCAAAGCTCTTTAGGCACAAAATCTTCCTGTTTTTGGGTTCTTGTCACCTTTAACATTGTGGCATTTCTTAGAGCAATATTTAGCGATTGCCCTGCACGGCCAAACCTTAAATGTCTTGCCACATCCTTGACAGATTTTATTTATCATGCTTATAATCCTTCATTTCTAAGAAAAGAGTTATTGATTCTTTGAAAGTTCTCCAAATGCTTGAAAATTTCATTGGTTTATTTGTTTCGCCTTCTATTGGAACTTCAATAATTCTCATGCCTTTCTTTTTAGCCATACAAAGTATTTCCAGATCGGCTAAGAATCCATTATTATACCATTCCTCGAGTGCATATCGTTTAAATATTTTCAATCCTGTTTGAGACGAAACCTTTACACCAAACAATAGCGCTATGTACATTCTTGACCAATAAGTTAAACACCTTCTTGACCATAACCCGCTTATAGGACGAACTCCACAAACAACATCATAGTCTTCAAGGTAAGGAAGTAACCGCCTAACCATCTTAGGGTTTATATCCCCATCGCCGTCGAGGATTATCACAATATCTCCTGTTGCGCATCTTAAAGCTTCACGCACGGCCCAACCTTTACCCATGCTGTGCTTATCATTACAACCTATAATCTGATTTACCATTGGAAGGATTTCTTCAATATCTTCCATGAACTCTTGACGTTTACCCTCATTGTGACAGGGCATAATAAGACTAACACTCATAATTTCTCCTAAATTAAAATTGCAACTTTGTTATTTCTGAAATTTGTAATAAACTCTCCCGCCATTTTCTCCTGTCCTTTGGGAATGTTCTTCTCTGCTTCTGCGAGAAATCCTAATCCTTCACGGATCATATTTGAGCGTAACGGTTCAACACATTGATTTCCCATAACTACGAGCGCGGCCGCAAGGTTAAATAGTAACTTAAATTCTTTTGGACTTAGGTTTTTAGCCATCACCCAAAATATAACAGCCTCCCGGTATGATTGAACGTCCCATCTTTTCACTGCGCTGATGTGCCAAGCAAACCAAGACTTAGGCTGATTGATTCGGCAGACTTCTATAAACCAAAAATCATCCTTGTACCCGGAAATAAAATCCCATGTCTTCATTGCGTACATTCCGATAAAAAAGGCACATACAACGGGATATGGTGAAATAAAGTGCGCCAGGATGAGCATAGCGCCAACGTTAGCCGCATATACGTATCTTTCCCCTAACTCCTGTTGCATCCTCATCAAATTACAAAATGGCGCAATCCCAACACACCACCACAATATCCCGAAACAAACCATGTCCCATCTGTGCGTACAAATATACCAAAGCATCAGCACCAAAGATCCTGCGCCAAACCAGAAAAACTTACAAAGTGTATACGCTTTCTGTGCGTTGCAACCGGCAATGCTTTCAAGATAAGAATGATAAAACGTGGTTTTAAATGGAATAATCGCATGACTTAGATAAATGCCAAACGTTTTTACCGCAAGGATCAGCTTCTTTGGGTGAATGTGCTTATCTTCCGTAAATAACTCCATGTCCATCTTTTGTTTCACGTTCTTTTGAAAACGTTTCATGTGAAACCACCAGCATAAAGGCGCAAATATAAATAAATAAGGATGGCTTGAGCCTAATAGGATAATCGGCAAGGAGAATCCCGCATTGCTATAGGTTGCTCCCAGCAACATCAGCCCGCCCATCTCCATAGGTAAAGCTAATGCCCAAACCATCCCTAAAGCACTTAATACATACCCGCGTCCACTTATCCAGACGCTACCTTGATTATTAACAGGATTGAAAGAAAACAGCAAAGCAGCAATAAAACTAACTTGATTATCTCCCAAGCCCAAGTAAATTCCAACGCAAACCAAGCTATGAAGCAACGTAGTAATCGCATGATCGACCCCCGGCATTAAGAAATTAGAGTCACCTTGTTCCATTTTTTTATATGATACGCTCTTTGAATGTCCCTCAAGAACCCAAAACCAATGTAGAAATGGATTCTTATGTGGCGATCGTTGCGCTGAAACTATATCATCAGACACGTAACCCATACGTAGGGTCTTGGCGTAAAACAGAAAGTTGACCAATAAAATTATGAGAACATTTTGCGACATTTTTCCTCCACAACTAAACGAGCGCCACGTAAGTTATAAGTAAAATCCTGCCAGCATCTTATATCACTTACCTTGCGAATAATGAACTCAGGAGACTTATATACATCATAAAAACGGGGCAAATAACGGTGCCCAACAGAATCAGGGCTAGGACTTGTACGAGGCGGACTATATACCGATGCCTGAGCCGTTTTAAGATACCCCTTTTTGAGCAAGTAGTGGCAGAGTTCGATTGTTCGTTTTTCATCCTTCTCCGTTTCCCAGGGATACCCTGTCATAAACGTCCCGTGTGGCTCTAAACCTGCTTCTGATGCTTCTTTGAGTATCCTAACCGTTTCATCTGCGCGGGCTGATTTTTTAATTCTGTCAAGAGTTGGCTGATTTGCTGACTCGATGCCAAAGAGGATAAATCTAAAACCAGCACCTCCCATGATCCCCCAAGGTGCGTCTTGGACTCGCATATTACAGCCAATCTTAATGTGCTTTCGCCTTCCATTAATAAGCATTTTGACACAGAATTCTTCCAACCACTTCCCAAGAGGGAACGTGCCTGAATCATCAAAGACTTCTTTATATCCATTGGCAATAAGGTCATCTATCTCCTCCATGCAGTGATCTACCGTTCTTAACCCTCTATGTTCTCCTTCTTCGAGTTTCTTGGTATCGATGCAGAAAGTACAACGGCCGTACCAGCAAAGGTTTGATGCCATCATGTGCGTGGCTGGCTTAAACTTGTAGTTGCCGTAATCTTGCCATCTTTTATTCTTACCGTCGGTAAATAGTCTGTCTGGGAATGGCAAGTCTTCAAACGGAACATCTATTTGAAAATCATTGTCAATTGTTCTATCCGATGCTTTGGCTGGGCCTTTATGATTCCATATTACTTCATGCCCTTGATTCTTTAAATAAGTTGCGTACATAGCCAAATGTGCAGGGTAGACCCAAACCATCTTTTCCAGTTGCCTTTGCTGATTGTAGGGATTAAGAGGAAATAAATATCTCATTTTAACCATCTTGGGTTATTAATCGTCCATTCAACCGTCTTGCGCAAAGATTCTTCAAATCCTTTAGGGAATTCGTATCCGTAAGATTTTAACTTTCTGCCGTCAAGCCCATAATGTAGGTCGTGACCTGCCCGGCTGGTATGGGCGTCTACTAATTCATATTTAAGAGGCTTGCCAATTATTTCAGCTATCTTTAGAGCCATATCTAAATTTGTGATCTGAACCTCTCCAACAACATTAAATCTTTGGGGCCGGTCATGTTTTGGGTAATAATCAACAGGAACTTCTTTAAGTAAGAATATTAAAGCGTCTGATAAATTACGAGGATGTAACCAAAACCTTGATCCAGAGAACTGACAAGTAGGATCTGAATGGATATAAACCGTTTCTTCGTTAATTACTTTCTTAATAACCATCGGTACGAATTTCTCCGGGTCTTGGGTTTCTGCGTAGTTATTCATTATATTTGTGAGAATGATAGGTACGTTGTAACTGCGCCAATAACTTATACAAATAGCTTCTTGTGCGGCCTTGCTTGCGGAGTAAGGATTTGATGGTCTGATACAGTCCCATTCTTTATGTGCGTGGATTCCATCAGTAGGCCCGTAGGTTTCATCTGTGCCTATCTGAATAAACTTTTCAGGCTGTGACTTGCGAACGTACTCTAACATTGTTAAAATGACGTTGACGTTGTTCTGTACGAAGGGAACGGGATCTGTTAGCGAACGATCAACATGGCTCTGACTTGCGAAATTGATGATATAATCCACTTTCCCTATTTTTTCTTGCATGACGTTTGATATAGGGGCGCTTAAATCGTGAGTATATACGTTTACCCTATGCTTGTTCCGTTGGTAATGGGTGCTTTCGCTAACTCTTTCTGAAATTCCTTTGTGGTTCCAACTATCAATCCCTACTACGTTCCAATCTGTGTTTACAAGCACATGGCTTAAACAATGACTTCCAATGAATCCCCCAACTCCCGTAATTAAAATTGTTTTAGGCATTATCTCCCCCAATTATAAACACAAATGGTTTTCCTTCTTTGACAAGTTTTGCGATAACTCTCATTATTATTTCAATGTTTTTGTTCACTTGGCCTTTCTATTATTTTTGCAGACATTCTTGACAGCCTGTGTCTGTAGAATCTTGTTAATCTTTTCAGAATGAAGGCGGGTAACACGAACGCCGTTAGGCCATACAGCCAGAACATAGGGTTCTTTAATACCGTCTTGTCGTTTTCTATGTGTAGCCATATCTCCTTTAACAACAATCTAGGTGCTCGGTTTTTAAGTGTAATGAATATTGAGAAGTCTTGGTAATTCTGACCCATGAGGTCAATCCAATTCTGTGTTGGGGATTCTGTGTAATACGAAGGCTTGGTGCCGGTATTTATTCCGGGCGCATAGCGAAAAGCTACCGTGTCCCATTCTATCATTGTCCATCGGTATTGTTTCAGAAAACTTGCAACCATTGTAGGCATTTCAACGAAAATTCGGTTTGTGGATTTAGCGATGTCTGGTCTTGTGCGGAAAGCTACCCCAGACGGGCAACACGAAGAAGTAAGAATATTTTTATCTCTGCAAACGCCTATTGCGCCTCTGTGTCCATCCATGAAATAAAATCCGTACCTTCCGACTACGCCAATCTCCGGCGAGTAATCAAATATATGTACAATATCTGTCAAGACCTTCGGGTGCGTGAAAATATCGTCTGCACATAAATATACTATGTACTTTGTTTCGCATTTTGTCATTAACTTTTCTAAATTTTTTCCTATTCCTAAATTGCTCTCATTCTTATAAACTTCAATATTCTCATCACTCATAAATTCTTTTGCTATATTAAACGTTTTATCCGTTGAGCAATCATCTATAATGAGAATATTTTTTAATGGATATTCTTGCATCCTTGCGCTTCCAATAGCTTCTCCTATGTGCTTTTCGTTATTGTATGATGGAATAGCGACGGTGATTTTATTTTTCACGCTTTACCTCTTTGGTTGTAAGTCTGCCCCAAGTCGCCCGGTAGATTTCGGGAATTTTATAGAGGATTGATCTCGGTGTAATAAGTGCCACCACGCTAAAAAACCAAAAAGCAGGGTGAAGTAAATTCCCCATATCAACAGAAATAAAATTCCTGATTTCATCTAACACCGCCTTTGTTGTGAAATTGTTTTTTATCTGAATTAAACTTGTGAAGTCTTTTGATTTCCAACCTAACTTTGCCCATTCCAATACAGGGCTTGTGGTAAACATTTTCTTATAGTACCCAGGCGTTCTTGAAATGCTCTGGTGAATCCTAACGGCTACTGTGTCGTACCGAAGTATTGAATATGCCCACCCATCTTTTATAACGCTTCTGACTAAATCTGCAACTTCAACAAATATTCTGTTTGTTAATCTGCGGGGTGGATCAAACCAGTTGTTTTTCACATCACAACACAATGCCTCTCTCCTAAAAGCCATACCGGAAGGGTTGTTGGCAAGCTCAATCACATCTTCACCGCGCCATGCCCTTACTGGATGCCTGTCGTTTTCTACAAACTGATGATACCACCTAGAAACGTGACCTATTTCTGGTATTGTTTCAAAGACGCTCACAATATCAGAGATTACATTGGGGTCAGTAAAAACATCATCGGAACAAAGAAGCACAATTATGTCGTCTTTAGACATTGCTATTGCCCGATTGAAAGCTTCTCCCGTTCCGACACCTACGTTGTCGTGATAAACACAAACTGTTACTGGATAGCTTTGCATTGTGCAACTTGCGATTGCTTCATTTAAGAACGGATCATTTTTGTAGCACGCGATACACACACTAACGGACAGAGGCATAATATTTTCTCTTTCTTTGGTAGACGCAATCATCACAATAGGTTTTTGTCATTAACATTGGCTTGCGTGTGAAATGTTCTATCATTTTACCACATTGTTTACATTTAAAAACTACGGATTGTCTTTGAAGATTATCTTTTCGCATAAATTATTCCCCTGACTATCAATAAAAATATTATTCCTAAAGTCAAAATAGGATGGGCGATCAACTTGCGCCATTTTCCATCTTCCACGAAAACATCCCAACATCTGTACTTAAGGTTCAAACATTTGTCATCAGGCCATAATTCTGCGTACTTACGCATTGACTTCGTGTAATAAATCTTCTTTCTCATGTACTCAATAAAGCTCACGTCGTCGTGGTGATAGAGGGGCGAAGTGCTTATTGCCCGACATCCTCTAATTCTATTGCCCCAATCCGCGTCTTCGGGCCCCGATAATTCTAAATTAAATTTAGGGCAGTATCTCTTATCAACAAATCTCGGAACATCTATTGCTGTGCCGGTGTAAAATTCCCGTTCAAATTTCCTAATCTTCCCAAAGAAAGACTTGGCTACTATGATTTCAGGGATATAAACGCACGAAAACCCTGCCCACATTAAAGTTTCGCACTCTCTAATCAATCCAGGTGAAATGTTTTGGTCGCTATCAAGAATAAGTAAATACTTGCCGCGGGCGTTATCAATACCAATATTCCTTTGGGCTGATCGCTCTAATCCTTGATTGATTTCGAGATATTCCACACCTGCCGGCAAAGAAGATACCAGCTTAGAAGTGTCCCTTCCGTGATTTGCTACGATAACGCTAGTCAAGATTGACATTTAACCCGTCCCCCACGCTCTCTACCATGCCTTGAAAACGATGTTTACCGTACCTGCCAATTGAGATTATATCTCTTTCTTTAAGCCATGCTAACGCCTTGGGTACTGTTTCCCTATCGTAAACCCAAGTATAAGCCATTGGCACAACCGTGGGATCTTTTGTAATAACTTCTTCTCCAATCCAACGCCATTCTTGCAATTCTTGAATAACGTCTCTTGTGATTTTAGGTATGTCTATTTTCTGATCTGGTAGAAACGCCATTTCAACAGATAACCCGACCGTTCCATTTGGCGCTTTATTCGGATGAATATTTGAATAAAAGCCCACTCTATAAAAAGGTGTTTTAGAAAAAGGTATATACATCCAATGCTCTTTGGGTGTGCAAGCGCCTACTTCTGCCCCTATGTTTATGACTAATACGGAAGTGTAAGGAAGATTTACTTTCTGGCCGCACATTTCCATTAACTTGTTTAGGGGGATTGTTGATATTAACTTGTCGTATTCTTTGTCTTGTCCAAAATTATTCCCTTCAAAATAAACTCTTTTTTTTTCAACGTATATTTTTTTTGCTTGATAACCATATTTTATATCGCACTTACTCGCCATCTTATCCACTAAATCACTTAATCCGTTTACGGGATCACAAAAGGTAGGACAGAAGCCTTTACCACCCGCAGGGGGGCTTTTGTAGTCGTCTACTTGGATAATCCTATCATATAAACCAGCAGTATACTTCTCATTAAAGGGATTAAAAAATAGATTGCATTGATCTTTTCCAAACTTATCAAATAGCCAATCTTTTATTGTTGCATTTCCACCATGTAGATACGTGCTAATGTGATTGTCTTTTTCTGCTGTTGTCTGAAAAGGATACGGGAAAGTCGTATTGTAATAAACCCCTGCCTTGCGCTCAATCTCGTTTACTGGCACTAAAGATTTAATATAATCAAGTCCGGGGCCTTTGCCAAACAGATAGTGTCCCCCACCATTTGAAAAGGTGAATCCGTCTTTAACGTAATCACGGCAGATCCCGCCAGCCTTATCTGATTGCTCATATATAGGATATTCAGTTTTTATACCTGCCCCAAGCCCTGCCATACCTGCTCCTAATATCAAGTTCATCCTAGCTCCTTTTATCCACGTTATTTCCAAAATAATTTAATTAAATCTGATAGAGTCCAAACTCCAAATAGTAAATGTGTAATCATCGGGATCATAATAATAATTGTTGCCCATCTTGGAAAGTAATCCTTAATTAATAACCACTTGATAATTTTCATGACCTTTTATCCACGTTGGCGTTATTCACTCCTTGTTAATTATTATTTAAAAGCCTCGAATGTTTAATCACTAACCTTCTTATTCATCCCAGTTAAATAATCATATTCTTGCGCTCGATCAATTTCCCAAATACCAGGTTCTAAAGTAATATTGTCATGGCGTTCTTTAATAGCACAATAAACATTGCAAGGAACATCATTTTTTAACCACAAGACGCCATTGGAATCTTCAAATAGATCAACACCTTCTTTAGCCTCAAGAAGATGGAAATTCCCACTTGTTTCACTATCGGCTAACCGATAGCATCCTTCTTTAAATAAATTAACCTTCTTTAATCCTTTTGGTAATTCACAAGCCTTCATTAATAAAACTTCCCCATGTGTAAATGTTTTCATTTCCCTCCTTTAACAATGCCTTTTAATCCATCTTGCAATAATAACAAGAACCTTTAACTAATTTTTCACAATTCGAGCATAAATCATCTTCACTAAATTCTGCTTTGCAATTCTCGCATAGCAAATCGTCATTAACTTTTTGTTTATCACAATTAGGGCATACTAAGAACTTACATTCAGGGCAACCGCCAATGACTTTAGCAACTTCTCCACAATCAAGACAAACAGAATTAAGAACAAAGTGGTGTTCTTGGCAGGTGTGAAAATGTATCTGCCCTTGACATTTACCACACTTCACAATAAGGCTATCTTGATCGTTCATATCCCTCCTTTAACAATGCCGTTAGGCGATTAAGAATTTAACATTCTCCCCACTGGTGTATACATTCCAAAACCAAGATTTGACTTCATCAATGCTTCTGCACATTCTTGTCCGAAGGCAAGAAAGAGAGATCCAATGGCGGGTCTTTCCATTCTTTTCATTTCGTGGTTTATGAAAGATATTCTGTTTTTAGTAAATAAAACATAGGTAGCTAATGGGGCGTATGTATGAAACCAAGCAACATCTGTTCTTGCCCATATCAATGCAATTCCGTTACCATGATTACTTAATTTTTCTAACCATAAATGTATATGACGATCATATGGTGGATTCATCCATACCCGTCCATGCCATTCCGATTGAAGCGACCTCTCTGTAATAAATCCCTTAGTGGGTATCCAATCTAAAATCTTATCTTTCGGATAAGCCACATCAAGATCAAATTGAATATTCAACTTTTCAAATATTTCTGGTGGAGTATACCAATCAACTGGCCCTCCTGCTGGTGGTTCGTGTGTAAATCCTTTCATATCCCTCCTTTAACAATGCCGTTTAAGAAATCTGTTGTCCAGTAATTCCTGCTAAAATAATGGATTTGTCAATTACCTCCCATAATGATTTTATATCATTTGGGTGTTTCCAATAGGCTATTGCGACTGGCCACATTATACGTTTTCTTTCATCAGTAATAAAATTAACCAAATCATTAATAATATCATCTGTAAGAAAATCTGCTTCTCTACTTGCCAATAATATCTTTTCTACCTCTGTGAATAAATCATCTCTATCTGTCATATCCCTCCTTTAACAATGCCTTTTAAGATTAATTACACCCATAATGAGCATCTAATCCATGCTTACACTTACCACCCATTACGCCTGGATTGGTATGCAAATCTTGCTTAACACCATATCTTGAACATCTAAAGCAAGGAATATCACCAGAATATCCATATGGCTTTCCACTATCTACCATTTTTCTTAATTCATTATGACCACACGTATCACAGCCATTATAAATAATTGTCATATCCCTCCTTTAACAATGCCGTTTAAATAATCTTCTTTTCTCTTAAAGAATCAAATAGATTGAGTTTCTTTGAAAAGTTTAAACAATCACATTTATTACAAACTCCGCCTGTATAGTTCATGCTATACGAAGTTCCGTGAACCGCTCGTATATGTCCACATTCGCACATGGTATTATTGATTATTTCTTTCTTATCTTTAATATAATCAAGTTCTGCTTCTTGAAGCAACTTTCTGGCTTCTTTAACTTTAGGATGGTCTTTAAATTCAGGGTCACAACTCATCAGTACCTACGACATCTTTATCCAGAGGAATAAGAGAGTTGTTTTCTTTGCCGAATTTAGCACAGACTAAGTCAGCAAAGAATTGACATCCAGTTTTGCTTTGTAACATGGTCGATTGAATTTCTTTTGTTTTAAATAAATACTCTGCTAATAATTCTGAATCCAACGGCACAAGAGCATTATTGTCTTGGGGGCTGGCGTTCTGTCTAAACATATCAAGCCAAATACTAAATTCATTCTTACATAACTCACATTGATACTCTGTGCAACCGTATTCAGTATCAATCCGTATTGGGTTCATTGTTCCGCCACACTCACATAAAACTCCTGTATTCTTACGTTCGTTATCGGTCATGGTTGCTCCCGTTCTTTTAACATTGCGTCTGCCATTAAATAAGAATCTTTTGCTATTCTTGCTCTCAATTCATCCCCATATTCACCACCACTAATTGGGCCTTCTTGTTCCATCATGTGAATTAAAGCGGTATTTGCAAAATAATCCCTCAAGGTCATTCCTTCATATCTTCCAGAAAAATCACAACCACCCACAACACCTCCTGCTGAACCTTCCATAATGCTTTGTGGAAATGCTGGTATATTTTTCATATTCTCCTCTACCCTTCCTGTTGTTGCTCGTTTAAATTAATTGTCAGAGGCAGGATTCGAACCTGCGACCTTTGGATTTCTCCAACGCTTATGCCCGTCTTTCGACTTTTCTAAGCTTCTCTGACAAATATCTACCCTTCCTGTTGTGGGTGATGGGGTTAAAGAGATCTAATTGTGTAATGACTCCAAACACCTTTGCCATAACACATAACATTCTTATTGTCTATCCTAATAGAACCACACTTAACACATTTGTAAATTAAACATTCATCGCTTGGGATGTCTGCGTTTTTAGGAACTCTGTACCATCCAGCTGTAAGCAATAATGTTGAATTTCTATGCCTGCATTTATCCTTCATCTATCCCTCCTTTAAGCACCTTCATTTTACTCATTTAGGCCTTTCAGCTTGTTTCTGGTGCTGATCAATAGCAAGCTTTAACAGCTCAGCCTTAGCATAAGGATCCGGCATACGTTTAATGAAATAAGCAGCTCTCCGGGATCTATTTTGAGGTGCCGGGGGTGTTGCGTGTGCTTTTGACATTTAAGGCCTTCTTTCGTTTAATTGATATTTGATACCTTTTTTCTGTGATCGTACCACTACGGCACGTTTACGGACACTTGGAGGCGGTCCCAAGAAATCACGGCGAATCTAAAGTTGTTTTAGGGTCTGCCATAATTCTTCCATTTCGGTTACTGTCCATCTCTTAATTGCGTTATGATTTGACTTTAGTGAAGCGTAGAAATACTCCCCAAGTACATTACGCACAAACTCTGTGAATAGTATGGGTTTCTGGTGAGCTTCAAAATGACACCGGGCGCATAAACAAATTAGGTTGTGTAAATCCCACCTGGTATTGCGAAATGTCCTACTGAATATATGGGCGCATTGAAGCTTTGAGTAATCTGGTTCTCCGCACCATTGGCAACCGCCTCTTGCGCGGACTATCCGGCTACATTCACGATCAAGCTTGACTGTAAGACTATTTTTGGTCTGTTTTTTCATTGGGTCTTTCCGGGTCTGGTATGTTCATTTCATGATTATCTCTTGCCCATTCCTGTACTCTTTTGCAAAATATCTTAAAATCACCTGTCGTCATATCTGTTGTGCTTTTGTATCCCATTGGCATTATAAACATTGCCTTTAATTCATCGTGCATTTCGTAAAACTCATATCCTGTTTGCTCAGAGAGCATGTCTACTATCACACCGAAATAGTAGTTGTTTTGTAGCGTTGATCTTGTGGTGCTTACCCAAGTAAACCCGCATTTAACGCATTTAGGCATTAAAATAACCAATCAATTAATTTGCATAACCAGCATCTATTTTTTTTATCGTACTCACAATCGGAACAATAACTATCCCACCATCTGCCATGAGGACACATTTTATTCATTTTGTAGACCCTTTCAGAACTGCCCAAATATAACTTAACTGCGCTTCACTTGCCTCGTCTAATTCCTCAACTAGCTTATGGTCTACTCGCCATGCGGTAAACTTGTCTAAATCTCCGCACTTCTTTATACCTTCTAAAATAACGCGTTCTTTCATTGTGGTTATTGTGTGGACTTTAGGTTCTGCCTTTAACCCGGATGCTTCGTTGCCATCATCATCTTTGTCAGAAACAAGTCCTAGAATCGCCGCATATGAGTACCTGCGGGAATAAGTGATCGCCGCACCGAAAGCCTGTGGAGTGGGATATTCTTCTAAAATCGGTTCCCCGGACATTGGATGCTTCTTATAACCTTTAACTGCCTTTAACGAAAGGGTTCCTGAAATAAACTCCCCACTTTCGTGCATAAGCATTGTGTTTACTGAACATTCGCCATCCATCATTTGGGAAACTGCTAAACCGTTCTTTGTGAGAAGTTCCCGGCTTTCGCTAACTAAAGCGGCAAGGGTAGCATATTTTGATTTATAGAAAGGATTATCGGCATCATATAAAACAGTGTTCATTTCTCTTTGGAAGGAAACTAAAGCTTTTGCCAATGCGGAGATACTGGGAGATTGTGTCATTTTTTATCCTCTCTGTTGCAAGATTTCTTGCAGTTGTGTGTAAATAGACTGTGCCTCTAAGTACAGTTTATTGAGTTCTTGGTTCGTGAGATTCCGCAAGTCTACATCCGTCTTGTCATAAAACAACGGATGGTCTTTGGCGGTCTTGGTGGTGTTTAGCGTTTGCTTTGCGAGTATTACGGTGTAATCGTGAATTATCATCTGTTCTCCCTTGCTTCTGCCTGTGCTACTTGACCTTCTAAATATTCTTTCTCAAATTGTTCATACAGCCTTTGATATTCTTCTTTGCCTACTTTTTCAAAAGTTCTTTCTTCTCCTAGCCAATCCTCAAAAGCATCAACGATATTGTCTTTCCAGCTCATAGTAGCTCCTCCATGTTTTGTATCCAGTTGCGGTTTCCTATTGGGTCTACACTTGGGGGGCAATAACGGTTGCCAAGAAAGGTTATAAAGCCCTTTAAATCGCTTGGGTTGCCTCCCCTTGCCACGAAACGCTTAAAAGTGTTCCGTACTGTGTTCTTGCAGATTTGGCGCGGATTATGGGTCTTTACGCTCAAAATACCGTAGTTTGTATTTCCTTCGGTTATCCTTATCGCGTCTGCCCATTGGTCAAGTGTGTAAGCATGGGATTTTGTGCTAAAAATTAGAAGCGTCAGGAACACCACTATTGTCGCAAGAATTAGAGAGCAAGCCAAAGCCACGATTTCGGCTATATCCTTCATATAGCCTCCGTTTCGTTATAGAAGCACTTATAACAGCATTGATATTTGTGATTGTAGGCATCTTCGTAAACCCGGTGCTTTCCTAACATACACCAGTACTCATCGTAACCGCGATCTTCCGCTGTTAGATTGTTACCGTCTACATTATTTAATGTTTTTGTGAGTTTTTGTAGCAGTGTCATTTTTGGCCTCCTTGCCGAGTACCATGTTTCTGATTTGTATGCTTAACGGAATTCCTGTGTCTCTTTTGTGATCCATTAGCACTTCCCAAACTTCTTCCTGTATCCTTACGAATTTGTATGTTTTCATGGTGGTAGTATTGCACATCTGTTTACATTTGTCAAGGGAATTTTGTGTTTATTTTTCCTTTGTTTCCAACTCGTTTTGCAAACTTTGCTATTGTGTCCATCTTTACAACATCAGCGTCTAATAATCCTAGTGCTTTTCTCGACGGTGGCAATGTAATTCTCCACGGATGACCTTTTGGCACTTTTGTATTCATTATTTTTTTTGATCTGCGATGGCGCAGGGCTTTTTTTATTGAGTCTAACATTATTTTTTTATCCTTCTTATTCTCTCCCGTGCCTTCATCAAGCAGTATCTAACTTCGTCACGTTTACCCGTCGGGTATTTGTTTTTATCGAGCATTTCGATATACCCGTTGATGTAGGCTTGGAGTTCTGCCTTGTTGTTTATTTTAGTGAAATCGGGGATCATTTCTGCGCCTCCAATTTATAAAGCTTCCAGTGCGCCTTCTCGTTCTTTACCCAGGTATCTGTGATGTTCATGCCGGCCTTGCGCAAAAGATAGATGTACTGTGATAATCGAGTTATGTGATACTCGGTAATACATTGCCAAGAACTGATACAGCCATACGTCAACAAATGATTGCGCACTTGCATTAGTTGGTTTTCGTTCATGAGCACACCACCTGACAGATTCCATAAGAACAGACGTTTTGACAGCTTACTTGCTTTTGCTGATCCCCTGCTTGTGTGCCGTTAGGGTTAGTGTCTACTTGCGCCATTCCTGTTGTTGTTAGTAATAGTAAAAAGATTAGTGTTTTCATTTCATCCTCCCGGAATAAGTGTTTAACATTTTCTCAAGTAATCTTCTTGAGCCTTCACTAACTTCCAACTTGAACCATTCTTTTAATTGATTAAAATTTCGTTCGTTTTTATTTCTAATTAAGTCCCTTTGGTCTAAATATGCGGGTACTGCTCCTTCTCTAAAAAACTTTTCATTGTGTTCTAAATATTTTTCTTTTTCTTGAATCCCTAATCTTTTAAAGGCCACAAATTCTTCCGGCCAAATTGGCTCTGCCCGCCATCTAAAATCATCAATACATTCAGGAATACCGCAAGATGTCTCACATATTTGCTTATCATCAGTTAAGCCTTTGAACCTTTCTGGCAATAGTGGATTAATAACCGTGCTAACGTTTTCCATTTGTCATCCTTTCTAGGTCAATTAGTGCTTGTGATTTACCAGTTGCGTTTGCTATATCTACCCAATCCCTCCAACGTTCATTAAACCACGTTGAGCCGTGCGGAATAAACTTTTGATCGCCTGCTACAACATCCGAAATAAGAAAATTATTTATTGCTTTGTTTATATTGGAATAATCTTCGTCTGTTTTCACCTGTGACTGGAAATGTTTGTGCGCATCATGCTTCCCAAGCTTTTTAGGATACTTGTTCCATAAGGTCTCAAAATCGTGTCTACTCTTCTCTTCTTCTACTCTACTCTTCTCTTCTCTAGGGCACACACTTTCTAAAGTTGTGTTACATTGTTTTGTAAGTTCTGTTACACTATTATCTTCAACTATTTGCGTAAAATTAGCCAAAGAAATAATGGAATCTGCTAATTTCTTCTTTTTGAAGTCAAAGCCTTTTCTGCTAAGATATTTTTCATCTAGGGGAATTGGGTTGTGGGTTTGAATTTGTAGCATGGTAAAAGCAATAAATCGCCACTTATCTATCTCATCAAGCATCTCAAAATCAGGGTCAGCATTTAACATTGTGAAATAAGTTTTACACCAAATCAAGTTCCTGTCTTTATAGTTCGGGTGGTACTTTTCAATGTTTCTTATTGTGAGATAAACCATAAATCAAAAGGCCTCCCGCCAATGAAGGTTAAGGTAAGTCGATGAGGATATACCACGGGAAGGCCGAAATTTCAAAAAATATTGTTGTGGGGTTGTCTTCATTGTTAATATCCTCATCTACGAATATTTAATCACAATGAAAACAAATTGCAAGGAAAATCTTATTTATTTGCCTGGATCACTCCGCTTGTTTGTATCCAATTTGTTGTCGTCGGTGGTAAAGCAACACCTGCCGTTACAGCTTGCGAAATAAGCGCTGTTTGTGCTGTTACAATTGATGCTTGCGTAGCGGCGTCGTTATTTATTAACGCATCAATGTACGCTTCTCTATTCGCTTGGATTTGTAATAATAATTGAGAGTTTGCTAACGCTGTTATTTGTTCCTGTGATTGAGGGATTGCTATTCCAGACAATCCATCGGCATTAGCGACTTCAACTAGGGTAAATCCGTCGGGATAGGAAACAGTTTGTCCGACTTCATTATTAAAATGGATCTCAACAACGTTCCCGCCAGTATCTTTTAAATACCAAAATCCTGTTTGTAAAATATAAGTTTGCATAAATCCTCCTTAGTACCACTCTGTCCAATATTGTAACGTTCCTGCTCCTGCGGTTTCAACTAGATAATAATTGTTGTTCAACACAATAAAAGTAATGGTTAGCCAAGCATTAGTATTAGACGCATTGTATGTACCCAAAACTGCTGTTGTTGGAGTTGCGCTTGAGTCTGTTTTAACAATGGGATTAGTGTTATTCCCAGAACACGAAATACTAACGGTAACTAACATCGTTTTGCCTGTAGTATTCTGATAAACGTGATTACCTGAACTAGATAAATTTCTCGAACCAGTAACCACATTTTGAGAAGAGAAAAAACTTAAATTTGTTAAAAGACTTCCGTTTAATGCTGGCAAATAACCGGATGAGTTTAATCTCAAGATAGTATTCGTTCCTCCTGTCCCTGCGTTTACTGCCGTGATCGTAGCAGATGAAGGAGTGCTTACAACGGTCAAATCAGTCGTAGAGGAAGAAACTAAGGTTAGTCCGCTTCCTGACGGGCCTATAGCACCAGCTGATCCTGTGATAAGCGCGCTTACATATCCCGTACTATTTGAATTTCCAATAATCGCATACCCAGCAACAGGCAGAGGCATTGTAGTGCTGTAACTTGTGGAAGTTCCGACAGGATAAGTAAGTAAAAGGCTATAATTTGTATTCGCCTCTTGTTCAATCATAATTCCAGTGTCAAGGTCATTCTCTAATGTGCTTGCCGGGAATGAGTTGTAATCACTATAAGCTGATGATTGAAGAATAGCTGTTTGCCTATAAACTACGTAATTGTACGCAGTTGAGTACGTAGGCGAAACAGTGACCGTACCACCAACGCCCGAAGCGTTGATTGATACCGTATAGCCTACGTTATAAACTAACGGCGTTACTGCGCCACCTGATAAGGCAACAACACTGACTTGAATATAATTAGGGTTACTGACAAGCGCCCTGTAACTAAACGTAAGAACGCTTTGCCCCCCTGCAAATGTTTGTGATGTTACAGTGCTAGAAACAGTCATATTTTACCCCCTATATTTCAATGCCAAATGCTTTTAATTTAGCCTTCTCTTCAACCGCTTTATCCAAACTTTCAGGATAACACTCTACCGAATACCCTTCAATCATGCCAGCAAGTTCCTGAACCTTTTCTATGGCCTCTTTCTCTGTGTCCCCAGTAGCCACTACAGCCCCTATTTCGGGCAAACCCACGCTCTGTGGCACCACATAGTGCTTACCCTCTATAATGGTCAAATTACGCAATTTAACGTTGTTTCTGATCTCTGGTGGAAATTCTACCGCTTGCCAGTTCTTATCGGCCCAACTTGAATGGATGAGTAATTCAGCCCCAAATTTAGCTTCCGGGATAGGGTCAATACACTTTCCTTCGGCCCCAAACCATAGGATTTCATCTAAATTGGTGTACATATTCATAATCAATTCACTCGGAGGCGAACCAAACCGGGTCATAGGGTCAATAATATAAGGCGTTCCATCACGTGTTATCCGCATTTCCATACAAAAGAAGTTTTTATACCCGTATTCTTTGAGTGCTGGTGCGATTTTGGCGTTGCTTTCAAGCACCTGTTTTGGCATATCTTTGTATTCTTTAAAGTATCCCACATATCCCATGTCTTTGATCTCGATTCCGCACATAGCCTTTGTCGGGAACTGACCGTCTACCGTGTAACCATCATAACCGATTTCAACGGCCTTCTCAATTTCATCTTCAACAATAAACTGCATGATTCTTTTCTTTGCGCCTAAAACGTATTCTAACTCATCAAGGCGAGGCTCGATCAGTTTATAGTTTTTAGCGTAAAATGTTTCAAAGTCCCCGCGCGTGGTACTGACTTTTATAAACTGCTTATCGTGATTTTTTAAATACTTCCGTAACGCATCCAGTCCTTCAACGACTTCGTAATTACCAATCGCAAGCCCAATCTTCTCTAAATATTTCTTTACTCCTATGCGGTCAAGCTCTAATTCTTCCCCATATCGAGAACCCCAAACCCTTTTGCCTTGTGATTCCAACTCCGTTTGTTCGCCCGGATTATAAATATCAGGATAAACAAATAAATCAACTTCATCTTTAATTTCCCAAACGTCCTTTATTCTTTCAGTAGGGCCAATGCGCTCAACTCCCGGTATTCCTTTTCCGACGAGCATACTGTTAGATTTAGGAAAAGCGTTTTGCCACGGAAAATCGTAATAGACTTTTCCAAATGTTTTTGCCATTCTTACGGCTAATTCAACGAACAAGCCGTTGTCTCGGATATAACAACTTTTGTTACTGAAATCCATTTCTCAACCTCAATTCATGTGCTTTGATTTGTTTAACTTGAAATCCTAAAGCCCGTATTTTTTTAGTCACTTTATTTAAGCATACTGTTTTACAAGAACAAATTATTAAATACGCTCCGCCAAAGTCAGGCCACGCATCAAACGCAATAAAGCTCTCTGTAATTGGCTGAATCATCGTGTACCCCGTGCCACCGCTCCCACCAACGGGATAATCATAGGTAATACGATCATGCGCTTTGTTCATTTTAAGCACTTTTACTAATTCATCAACAAGCCTTGTCCCGGCAACTACGGAACAATGCCCTTTAATCGCGAGAGTAACAACATCAAGTCTTTCACCCAATTTCATTCTTCTTCCTCTCCACCCTCTCCGTATAAATCGTAAGGGTCTCCAAATGGATTAGCCGCATATTCTTCACCTTCTCCGTTTTGGTACATATAGCCATCTTCATCGTAGACACAGCCGTTGGGGTCAATCATTTTTCAATGCTGAATACCTTTTTTTCATTTTTTGGCGTTCATCTTCTTGTACATCTGCCTGTGTTTCTGCTCCATGCGCACCGAAGAATAAACGGTTAATTGGACGGTTCTTTTGTAAATTCTGTAAAAACGCTGGTTCTCCTCTGGAAGTAAAGAAATCGGAAGCGTACTTCTCAACGCTCTTGGCTAGGTGATTGCTTGTCAATGTTTGGATGATTTGTTCCGCTTCATCAGCGCCCGGCACTTCTTTAAGACCTGCAACTGCGCCCGCTACATATTCCGCGCTTTTACCGGCAACAGTTTTCTCTTTTCCTGATTTTATTGTTAAGTATCCTGCTAATGCCGGGGAAATCACGCTCATATATTCCATGTTTACCCAAACGTTTCCTATCTTTACAAAGTGATTGCCCCATTTATCGGACTTAAAATCTTTCTTTTGGAAATGACTTGCAATCAAAAATGCTGTGCCTATCGTGCCGCCAATCCGCATGATTCGTTGTACTCCCCGGTGGAATTGTATCAATCCTTCGTATTTTGTTTTTAAGTTATCTGATTGTATTTTCTCGCGTCCCTGATAAATGTCACGCAAAGCTATCGGTACACCAGCACCAGCGTTATCAATAGCATTAGCCACCACGTTAGCGGGAATCTTGGCGATAGGAATAATAAAGTCCCCCAATGGGAAATCCGGGATCCAAGAATTTAACCACTTTTTAGCACCCAAAGACATATTTGAAACTATGGTGTTGTTTGTTGAGGTGATACGCGCGGATTGTTCCTGTGCCACCTTTCGGAGCATAGCACCTGCTTCTGTTTGAGGTTCAATCCTTGCCGCGTCTTTAAATATCTCTGCGGAACGGGACTTAACGTCTTGCGCTTTCTCAAGTTTTGCCATCTGCGTAGAAAGCAAGTCCACTGTATCAAAGAAATTCTTTTGGTAGAATTTAACGAATGAAATATTATGCTCCCAATCAATCGCTATTTTATTAGACACGCGGGCAACAACATTAACCGCTTTAGCTACTGCAATACCTGTCTTTGTGCCTATATTTGCTTCTGCGGGGGCTTTAAAGTTCTCTCCCTTACCCAAGATATGCGTATCGTTAATATCTTCCATCCCTGCGGTGTTTATGCCTGTTTTTTTGAACGTTTCCCAAGCTTCTTGATTTGCTTGTTTTACAAGTCCATCATTCTCACCTTTCAAAGTACCTGTGCCAAGCCTGCGAGTGATCGTATCCATTACGGCATTTTCTACCTGTCCCAACGTAGCTTTGATTGGAGTAGAAACGTTCATAATTAAATTGTTCCTACCTATTACCGCAACGTCTTTGAGAATAGATGAGGATACCGATAAAGGCTCTTGGGACTTAATGTAATCATTGAGATCGCCCTTCGCAATCAAATACTCGTCGCTAACACCAGATAACTTTGCGTTCTTTTCTTTAACTTCATTCACTTTTGAGTTTAGATCATAAATCTTCTTTGCAACGTCTTTATCAATGTGAGTGCCAGCCACTTTATCCGCCAGGGCATTTAAGAACGTTTCTTCTTCTTTAGGATTAAGGATTCTTTCTTTTTGTTTTGCTTTGTATTCTTCAATTGACTTTTGTAATTCTAATTTACCTTCGGGACTGTACCGTTTTAATTCCGCGGTCTTATTGATAAAATTCTTTAGACCTGCCAACTTGTTTTTAAGCACCAATTTATTCTCAAACATTTCATTAAGAAGGTTAGCATTGTCTCCCGCGAATGGCTTAAATGCCGCAATCCTTTGCTCTGTGGTCATTTTAAGCAAGCCTTTTACATCGAGCTTTCTTTCCTTGAGAGCCTTGCGATATTCTTCTAATCTCGACGGTATTATGCAATTTAACATTTTATTTCATCCAAGAATTTATCAAGGTTTAAATCTTCTTTGGTTAAGTTTACTTTTTCCATTGCTTCTTTAGCTTTTTTAGGAATGTCTTTGGCAACTTCCTTGCTCATTATCAGTTTTTTTGCCTTTAGTTCTGCAATGGCTTGAGAAAAAGAATCTTGCTCTCGCATACGGGCAACGCTTAATCCGCGTGCTTGTTCAGACGTTTCTGTGATTAAGGGTGAGTTAGCTAATTCATAAGCAATGTCAGCGCTTGGGTTATCTTTTAAATATTTTTCAACTTCCGCAATATAAGCCGCTGGTTCAACATTCTCCGGCAAGGGTTCTTCGCCTCGCAACGTAGCTCTCATTTTATTAACATCTTTTGATGCACCGCTTGTCAGTTTTCTTTGTTCTTCAAAAGTAGTTTTTCTAAATTTAGCCGTTTTATCAAATCCTTTTGTTACGCCCTGATCGAAAGCTTTTTGCTCAACACTCTTGCCAATTTTGCTAACACCTTCTTTTGGTGTTAATTCAACCTTTGCTTCTTTATGTGCTTCTTCGCCTTTTTCTTCTTCCTTTTCTTGTGCCAGCGCCCCGCCCTCATTCTCCATATTTAATACTTGGTCAGCTAATCTTTTAACAAGTTCCTCGGTGTCTACTTGGGTCTTGGCAATTTCATTTATCGCATAATTCCCTCCCTCATTTTCAAGATCAGATATTTGTTTTTGTAAATCCTCATAGTCTTTTTTCTGCTTGGGCGTTAATTTCTTTGGTTTCTGGACTATTGGTTCGTTCTTACCTTGTTCCTGTCCACCACCTTCATTCTCCATTGCCGAAACTTCCGCGGGATTCCGCGCTTTGTCTGCTTCGCCACGGATGCCAGTAACATATACGCTTTTATTCCATTCCTCCATCTGTGCTTTGTATTTATCACGAAGCAAGTCTTTAGCGGTCTTGCCAACTAATTCATCACCAACCATCCTATGAATATCATTCTGTTCAGTATCAGGGTTCTTTGCTTTTGTGTATCCCGCGAAAGTGTCTTGTAAATCTGACACCAGCTTCTTTCTGCTCTCGAAATTAAACTCCCCGTGAGTAACTGCGGTAAAAGCCGTCATCATAATACTATTTAATCGTGAGTCAGATTCACTCGCACCGTCAGCCCTGGACATAACATAAGCCGTGCCGCCAACCGTAGCAGATGCCGCTGTAATTCCCAAAGATCCTTTCGTAAATGCTCCGCCAACACCGTAAACGCTCCATCCTAAACCCTCTACAACGCTCTTTCCTAACTTCAATAGATCAGGGGCTTGGTTATTATCTAAAAACCCTTTGCCTTGCTCAACATAGGACGAAACGCCTTTGTAAAAAGCCCCAAGAATACCGGCACTAGCGGCAGACGTAGCGACCTTCCGAATTGCTTCACCAGCCACTTTCGGAAGAACTTTTTCAGAGCCTACAATCATTGACCGAATAGCCATAGGGGTCATGCCGCGAGCAAGGAATCCTATTCTTTCTGCTATTGGGGCGATTATTGGGCCACCAACAAAAGCAGTAGCCGCAATAGTGGCGGTCTGTTGAGCCAATTCCCCAATCATTGCTTGATCTGGATGAGCAGTAACATTTAATTTTTGTTCTTCTTTAATATCTTTGTCAGAACTCTTAAATAATCCAAATGGGTTAAATAGTGTGCTTAGAAATGGGTCTACCTGCGCTTGTTTAATTCTTGCATTGTAAAGAATATTTGGGTTATTCTTAGCCATTGATTCTTTTAGCGCGGGACGGATAACGGTATCATAAGTGTTAGGATTAACGTCAACGTCAGGACGGCCAATTTTATCCGAATGAATAGCGGCATCAATAGCGTCCGATGACATCCCGTCAGGAAATCCTAAAACTTCATTTGTTTGTTTGTTTAGAGCTGTTATCATTTTTTGATTGTTCGCGATTAGGGTTAATTTCAAACCTTCCTAAACCTTCATTCCAAATCCTAGCTGGATAAATATTTGTAGGCCCTGAAAAGATGTGAAACGATTTAGAATCGTTGTTAATAATTCTATTAGGAACATCTTTCTGCGCCGCAACCTCTGGATGGTCTTTGACAATCTTTGTTTTTATAGCGTCATTGTATGCGTCCGACGGTGATTTTCCTGAATGAATGCCTTTTAAATATTCATTAACTGTCTGCGGATCATTATCTCCGTGTTCTTTATTCCATCTCAAAACCGCTTGTATGCCGCCTTCTTGTTGGATTACTTGCGGAGGGATGTCTTGTTCGTCTTTAACGGGCAAGGATTTTGCTCTGTCTTCTGCGGCATTTACTAAAACCGCTAAACGGTCTTGCATTTCACCAGCGGGAAGCTTGCTTATTTGTTCAATAGCTTTAGGTAAATACTCGCTCACTTGCTCAACTGTCATTCCTGTCATCAATTTATTAACAGAATCAGCGTACTCTTTGCCCTCTTTGCTGTTTGGTTCGTAATCTTCTTTATTATTAACTTGAGCATCAAAAACTTGTTGTAAAGCTCCTCCCAGTGCAGGGTCTTTTGCGGCAATCGCATTTATCTTGTCTGCGCTTTTCCAATCAAGTTGCTTGCTTGCTACTCCTCCCAAAGTCTTTATACGGTTCTGAAATGTATTTGTTACGTCATTTTCTTTTACTTGTTTAATATGTGCTTCAATCATTTTTTGCATTTCACTGGTTTCTTTTATGTCTAATCCCATTCCTTCATCAATGCCTTTGTAATCTTCGGGATTCGTTGATGTGTTTTGTGAAATCTTAGCCTTAACAATTTCTGATTTAAATTCTTTCTCCGCTCCCATAGCTTCTGCGTCGCTGTATACTCCCGTGGCATGAAGCTTTCTAATTTGTGCCATATTGTTATCGTAGTCATTTTGTGCCGCCGCTTCTGATACTGGACTTGCTATGTTTTGGGCCGCTACAACATTGGATTGTTGTTGAGCTTCTTTGGTAGCCAACATTTGCTTTCCCTTAAACATGTCCTGTATTTTTATCTGTGTTAGAAAAGAAGTATGTTGAATATCTGCACGAACTTGTTGAGCCACTTCTTGATTGTCAATCCCCTCTGCTCCCTTATCTGAAATAGATTGAGCTTGTTTTATGTAAGTTTCCGCATTGTCAGGATTAGGGTCATTTTGTGCTTGTTGTTCTAGTGTAAGCAAAGAAGTTTCAGTGGCTGTTTTCTTGCGCGTTTCCTGCATGGCATCATGCGCATCAGAAAGCTTCTGTGTAATATCCTGTAACGTCCCCAAGACTTGAGCGTTGTCTTTAAAAGGCTGTGAGGATTGGTCACGAGTGGGGCCAAGTGTGGTGTTTATGTTGTTACCTGAATCATATTGAGGAAGCGTAGGCACGGTATCTCCTATATCGAAGCTGGCGTAAATGGCGCTGTGTTACTAAAGCCGCCACCGCTACTTAAAGTTAAAGAATTAGAAGGCGTATTGTATGCCCCATAAGCCACTGCTCCTTTGAGCATATCGCTGAAAGCACTTGAGAATCCTGAATAAACGTCTTGACTAGCTTGTTGCTTTAACTGCAAAGCCTTTTGGTTCGCTTGGTTGATCGCCATTGTGTTGTTGTACTTGGCTATGGCCGCATCTGTTTCTATCTGTGTTTGTGAAGAAAGCATTACTGCCGCCGCACTGCCGGTAGGTTCTAAGCCTTTAGCCGCTATGTCTGATGTCTGTGTTGAGAGCATCTGCCCGGCCTTGCGGGTGTACTGGCCTTGTTCTATGCCTCCTGATACAGATAAAGCGCTGGCTTGGTTAGTGTAGAGCGAGGCATTGTATTTATCTTCGGCACTTTGTGCATAACCTTGACCAATCGAGTTTATTCCCTGTACGGCACTGAACGCAAGCATGGCTCCTGAGAATCCGTAATCTACTTGAGATAAAGGGTGTCTGCCCCAAATTAGTTTTCGCACACTACTCCTTAGTAAATGTTTCTATCTTGGTTATTAAAGACAAAAGCTCTACTGGCAATGGATCTGCATTGTAAATCTGTACCTGTGCGCCGTAGTTATACCCGCCTTGACTGTTATCGCTGAACGGTACGTTAGGGATTATCCCTGTCACTAACGGCTTTGGCATACCTAATAAGGTAGCTGGTTGACGATAAGCTATAGGATATAAAGTTCCAGTAGTCCCGCCAATGTGAAATCCTGCATATGAATTATTTACCTTAAAAGCGACTTCGCTAATACGTTGTTTCTTGCCTTGTGATGTCCCGTGATCGCTAGGAGGTTCTTGGGGTAAAGAAACGAATATCTGCGGAGCCGGTAGCCCAGCACTAACGACAAAGTAATTATATGCTAAAGTAATCGTGCCGGCAGTAGTGACCACCTTTGATGGGTAGTCTGTGCCTCCATCCGCACACACAACAACCGTTTGTCCGATAAGCTGATTAAGTCCTGAAATCTGGCTGACTGAAATACCCCAATACCCAGCAGAGTACGAAGGCGCTGTAAACGGATAAGTCACCGTTCCAGCAACAAGCGTTGTTGAGCCGTAGCTTGTAATCGTAATCTCTCCTAAGATATTATCATATTGATCTACTGCCCTAAGTCTTTCCCCAACGTCTGATGCAGTAAAGTATGCGGCAGATGATGTGACCAATAGCGTACTGCCTATGGTTTTTAGGTTTGAACCGAGGCTTATCGAGGTAGCCGTGGGAGAGGAAGTAGCTGAAAAAGCGTCATAGGTAAGCCCGCAATGTACATAAAATAGTTGGTCTTGTTGTGGAGTTTGAGACCCTGTCCCTTGCATTGTCAGTAGTTGACTAGCGAATCTTTCCACGTAGTTTACTTGTGAGCCATTGATAGTACGCGTCACAATGACCCACACTTCGTCATACGGGCCATTCTGTGAAGGAATAGATGCTATTGAAATAAAGTTTCCAGCCGTGACCTGTCTAGCCCATCCTTGTACCTTCTGGTCAACTTCCCGCGTGAGTGTCGCTATTGTACCGTTTGAACACACCAACCATAGAACAGTATCCGGGTTCTGTTGATAAGTCATATCAACAAAAGCCCCTCCCTGTATGTGTGGAGAAAGGATAGTTAAATCAGAAGACTTGTAGCTTGATGACAAGAAATCGTAAAGAATCTCCCTAAGTTTCTGTGCACCTCTTTGAACGTAATAACAAAAATTTCCTATCTTCTTTGGAACAATAGCTTCTGATCCCCAAGAAGTCTGTTGGATAACAGAAGCACTAGCAGGCGTCAAAGGGTTACCTGTGCCTATCCCCGCGGTGATGATAAACTCGCCACCATACGTACCCACAATCAAATCATTCATCGGAGCCATCCACTTAATATCATTGGACTGTGTGGCCGCTAATTGTAAATTTAGAGCATCATCATTGGCGCCACCATTTACTGCGTAATTTGTGAATACAAAGTTTGCAGTCCCCCATACCGTTTGAGGTTCCGTAGCAGTACGAGCCGCAAATAACCTAGATTGCATAAAACAACCACGTGCGGGCCACCCGGAAGGATAAGACCAAGAAGGTAATGCCCAAATAGAAGTTGTCCCCGAAGTAGACAAGAGAGACTGAACTGTAGCCGTAGCCGTGGAAGGATTAGTAACAGCCGTAATTGTAAGATAGCCCTGTACATCAAGTCCTGTAGTGGAGGAAGTGACCGTTGACCCTATACTAAAGAACGCCCCAACATGACCAACGTTTACGCCGCTTGAAGGAGTAAATATATTTGAGTTTGCCGCTATTGTTACAGACCCGGAAGATCCGTTGACATTGACCGTTAAAGAGGTGTTCGTATTTGTAGCTTGGAATGGACCGCCAGTAAAAGGAAACGCCGCAAGCACCCAATTAGTTGACCCTAAACGTGTCAATGTTTGTGGCTGGTAGTTCCCGTGGAATAAGTAAATAACATCATTGTCTTGACAGTATTGAATTGAAGGAATGTCTGCAGCCGCGTATGTATGCGCTACTGAATACGGAGTAGTCCCGGTAGAAACAACCACCGCGCCGTTGTAATAAAAATTAAAATACCCAACGCCCATTTCTATCATGTAGCAATCTGTTACAGAGAAAATAAAAGGAATTAACCTAACTCCCGAGATAGTTGTTGATCCTCCCGTAATACAGGGATTGATAAACTCAAGTCCTGGCGTAGAAAGCGTAGACCCAAACGGACGGACTAAGAAGTTCTGCATGACAGCAGCCGCTTGTCCATATTGAGACAAGTCAGTGCGGCCCTTCAAAGAAGGCCCTAACTCACCGCCAGTAAAAGAACACTGTATTGTTTCTTGTTTTGGCATTATGTCCCCGAAGAATTACCCGCGGGCATATTACCGCCGTTACCTGTTAATCCACCATTAGCTGACAATATTGCCACAGCAGCCGCCAGTTCATCTTTCCCAAATATAATTGCTTCTTTGATAGCCGCTAGCTCAAGCTCACCCATTACTTGAATAAACTTTTGTTCAAAGCTAAGATTAGATTGATTTGTCGTAGCAGTTATTTCTTGTCCTAGCGCAACTAAATTAGCAATAGAATCTTGTTTAACCTTAGGCCATGCTGACTCTGTGATAGTGATGAACTCATGTCCGATAAACTCAAAGAAGTTAACGACAGAACTTTCGACCTTTTGCAATATCTGAATAAAATTCATATTATTTCCCTCCTTGATTGATAACTCCCTGATTCCCCGCCTTTGCAATCCCGTGACGCAAAGCAGCCACCATTGCTAGAACCGTAGCGTCTTGTGATAGCTGAATAAATGATGCAAGAGAGTAGTCTCCTGTAACCATAAAATGAATCAGCGTGAAAACACCTGTGATTATTGCCAAAATATATGTCTTGCTTCCGTCTATCTTTTGTAAAAAACTCATGCGTCCTCCAATTTTAAAACTCCCATTTCTACCAGCTCATTTATTATTTTCATCAATAACCATTCAGTTATTGGTAATTTTTGGAGCCTTCTTATGATATCATCTTTCGTCATGCACAATATAAAGATTCCTTACAACATTTAGCTAATTGATCCTGGATACAATCTGCCCTTGCTTTTGAATTAGATACCGCTGCCCAAATCTTTTCCTGACCATTTTTAATATCAATGACATTCTCTTTTACATCAGTCAATACTTGACTACCACTCCAACCAATAATGCCAAACATTGCTGATAAGCACAGCAGAGCAAATGGGGTTGACCATGCTCCTTTTCTTCTTTCATTATGAACTACCACGACATTCTCCTATTGTGTTGCTTGAACAGGGAACAGGGCTAATTGTCCTTGCAAGTTAGCAATGTTAGCGTTAATGTTGGCTATCTGTGCTGTTAATTGAGCGAGTTGATTTTGAGCTTGTGCTAAAGCCATCGTCAACTGCGCTTGTGTTAAGTTCTGTGTAAATGTCTGGACTATTGTTGTCCCGTCAGCGGATAAAGCAGTACTCGTTAACGCCGCTGTTCCAGACAATTGATTTGGTAATGGCATAAATCCTCCTATGCGTCATGTTGCCAATCAGAATACTTGGCTTCCGTCCATGCGTAATCGTTTAAGGCTTGTTGGTTCCCGGTCTGGGAATTGGCGCTCATCGCCTTTGGCAGTGAAACTGTTTCATACTTCTTAACGAAAGCACTAGCTATCGTCGCTGAATTTATAATTACAAAAGCTATGTCTGAACATAACTTGTCAACAAAAGCGTCAAGAAAGTAGCTTGGATAGTCCCCCGGATTATCGTCATAGAACGTATACATGATTCCCAAATTTAATGTGTCCGAGATTAACTGTCCGCTTTCTTCACGGATGTTTGCTGTGGCGGGGTTCGTCATCCAGATTCTTATAACGTTTGACGGAAGTTGATAGGTGACAACTTCGCCCGGATAATAATAAGCTGGTGGCATTGCGGAAACAGAAAGCTGTGTCCTGATAGTACAGAAATTCCACTTACACTCTGAAAGAATAGACTGTAAGGACATTTCATAGACGTTGCTTAATGCAATAGAATTAGGAGTGCCGTCATCAATGTTTATGATTGTCGTAGCTCCGCATAGCACAAGAGCTTTATTTATGATTTGCGTCTGGGAATTGGCCATGATCTCTCCTTAAAAGAAAGGGGCTAGGGTGATAGACGCACCTTCGCCCCATTTCTCTATGTGTACCGTAAGATCGTGGTAATAGTCCCGATCGTTGGAGCCGTTAAGCTTGCGCCACCTAAGGTCAAATAAATAGGTGTCATAACGTTTACCAAGACCTGTGTACTACCAGACGTTGTGGTGGTACCAGATGTCACCACATAACCCATGCCAATGGGATTATTCAATCTCACTGAACAGAGATTCTGTGTGCCTGTACTTACAGCGCCAACAATATAGGCTGTTGAGTTTGAAATCAACAACCCTGTGCTGGTTGACAATCCGACGTTGATCGCACAAGTTGTAGGAGCAAAGGTTACTGGAACATAAACTTCAACTCCCACAATCTTTTTATTAGCAGGGATATATCCGATCAAGATAGTATCACTGGTGGAGGGTGAAGTAGTCAACCCCCAGGTGAAACTGTCTAACCAGATTTTTTCAACTGCCTTGACATAGCCGTCAGCGATAAGGTTATCGCCTGAACCGCCAGCTTGATAATTTGTAACTTGTGTTGCGTTATAATTAGCCATGATGCTTTCCTTTCCCGGTACTCTGCCGAGTGTTTGTTACTAGCCTTCATTCATTATTACGACCCGCGCTTCTTCAAGACGCACAGCGCCGATATTAACTTCATAATACACTTGCCAAGAATACGACAAGTCAAACCGTTCATCAGTACGAACCATAGGAGCATCTGACAAAGCCGCGCAGACACCGTACTTCTGGTAAGCGATACCGATCAAGGTTGAAGTTGAAGCCGCCGCAATACGGGTTGTAGTATTCCACTTAAATCCCATCCACGTATCGATCTCACCACGAACCAACGCTTTCACGCTGTTGTAGTCAGATGATGTTGCGGCTGTGGTATTCAAGAGGTTGTCCAAAGCATCAGGACGAATCGCAATATAACGATCTTCCATCTCAATGTCGCCAATATCAAACTGTTGCTTAACTGCGATGATACGAGCAAGCGTCATAGAAGCAGACGACATCAATACGATGTTACTATTAGTAACTGACGATGAGCCTGTTTCACCAGCGGAAGCGTTGCCTAACATACCTTGCTGAATAATCGAATCGTCTAACTGACGAGCGATAGATTCTCCTGCCGCAATGGTATAAGCACTGCGAGGATCAGAGATTACTTTTAACTCGTCAGTTCTATCAAGCAAACGAGCATCATTGTAATCTAACATTGTCCCCATACGACGAGCCAAGTTCGGGTCATTGTTAGGGGTTTGAGAGTTTCTACCTGCTTTGAGAGACATAGCCCATTGACCGATTTGGTCTTGGAAGAAGGTCTTCCCACGCACGTTGGGCTTCATATACACAGTGTTTATGAGCTTGCTATATTTCTGTTGAGCAAGTTGCATAATGTTCTGTGAATACGCTTGTGCGTAAATTGTTGCTTGTGTATCAGCCATCACTGACTCCTTGTTTCAACTACATTACAGCTTGTCCTTTTCAGGGGCCTTTCGGTAATACGCGGGGCATTTCAGCTTATCCGTAAATCATCCTCAACGAGTAACAGGGCTTTCGCTTATCCATTAGCTCGTTGTGCTACACCAATCAACATATTGTAACGATCAACCGCTGCTGCGTGTTCGCGGTCAGTAAACTTGCCCGCTTGATTCATATACGGTCCGTTCATATCCTTAGACATCTTTAAACATTCCTCTTTAGCATCTGCCGGTGATAAGCTAAAGCGTTTCATCTGGAACTCGGGAATCTTGTTTTCAGCGAACTGACTACCTACTTGCGCTAAGAACTTAATCAAGCGCGGATCACTTGAAGCCACCGTGGTAATAAAATCGTTTGTGTCCTTGTCAGCAGAGAACTTGTTTATAACCATCTGACCTAACTCAACGTTAGTGTCATAGGTATCGCCCCACTCGCTCTTTAATTGATTGACAGTCTTGACCAACTGTTCCTTGTGGGCGTTCATTGATTTACTGTACGCTTCCACGTTGACCTTTTGATACGTGTCCCATATTCCCTTAACTGCCGCCGGGTGTACCTTATGAGCGTGCATGATCTCTGCGAACTGGTTCTTATCCAGTGTCAGACCTTTAGCCGCCATGTCCTTTGGAATGTTGGCATCTGCAAGACCATATCCTTCTGCCTTATCAGGTATCCCCATTGCCTTACTAAATCTATTCCAACCCTCAACGTCATTAACGTCTTTAGGGATTGGGACTTTCTCATGTCCTAAAAGCTGTTCAAGGTTAGCATAACTGGTCAGCGCCTTGTTTAAACCGTCAGGCGTGTCATCAAACTTAGATGTCAAAGGACTTCCTTTAACGTCTGGTGTTAGTTGAGACTTCCAATTCCATGCTTGACCTGCACCTGCTACCGCACCTGCGGCATCTGGGCCACCACTAATTGCACCTGCTGTTTGGGCAGCGTTATCCTCTAGTAATGCCATGTTTATCTCCTTTTGTTTTTACGACGTTCTGCTTTACCTGTACGTGCCATTATGATTGCCTTCCTTCTAACCCGAATCGGATTAGACTACTTGAATATGTTGGGACTACGTTCTGACTCCAACATCCGTTCTCCCAACCGTTATTAAATGAGCCAACGGTAAATCCTGTGAT
>Ga0302188_10000401_pt1 | contig 37070 bp, 12 predicted proteins | sample II_Bog_E2_1_FD_198783 | JGI IMG/M metagenome (GOLD analysis project Ga0302188, IMG submission 198783) | Peat permafrost microbial communities from Stordalen Mire near Abisko, Sweden - II_Bog_E2_1 | ecosystem: Environmental > Terrestrial > Soil > Wetlands > Peat | place: Sweden: Abisko... | reverse complement strand
CCCAACCCCAACCTAAAACTTAAGGTATGAAATTTTGAACAAATATTAATATATGATTTAATAAATAATCATTGAATAATAATGATGAAAAATCTTTAATAAATTGATTTTATAAAAATTTCCTGTACAATAGTGTTCTGCAGAAGATAGTTGAAGAAATTGAATATATTATAAATCAAATATCATTGATTTACGTATTCTAAAATTGCTTGATAGAATTGGAACAACAATAGTGAAACCAATTTTACCCTTTAACTTCGCCTCCCCATTTCCTTAGTTCTTTCAGGCAAATACAACATAAAGGATTCTTCTTTACTTTTTCAAAAAACGCGGCTTAGATATCATCTAGGGAATTATTATTTCTCACTCCTTTCTTGAGAATATCCTTGTATTTTGTAAAAGATATAGATAACTGATCATACTATTTTTATCCATAGTTCAAATACCTACTTTTTAATTCTTTGCATATTTTTAAAGTTTTCATAACGTTTCCTTCTATCTTAATGCAACATATTTTGCTTAAGTGAATTATTCTTTCACAGACCACACAAATCTTCAGTAGATCTTTAATATGCTCAACAAATTTAGGGTATTTTTAGATATCCTCTTAAACTTTTCGTAGTTTTTACTGATCGAAATTTTTTATTTTTTCACTTTGATAATTTATATAGATGATAATATTTTCAGTACGAATCTTCAGTTGGGTGAGAGAATTTAATTTTTCTAATATATACAGAAAATAGAAGGAATTTTAAATATCTTCGTGGTTTTTTTGCTTAAAAATTCCCTCAATTAAACTTTTATTTATATTAGAATTGACCAAAATTATGCCAAATTTGTAAAGAAATCCTTTTTATTTGAATTGATTGCTCATAATCCTTTAAACAAACTCCTCAGTTAGGTGGCTATTATTAAAAATTTATCTGTACAGTTGTTTACTCTGCCATAAAGCAGCTTGTACTTTTTCCTCTTGATCTTCTTCTACAGCTTTAGAGTATTTTTCAGTTAAACTGGATATTTATTTGACTATGTTCAATTGTTTAGAAAAGTGTTAAAATTAAGATGATTCCTATATTGACAGATCTTTGAAGTAATTAATGATGATGGTATAAAATTACGAATTACATTAGAAAGATTGGTTTTTTAATTATTTTTTTAAATAATTCTTATCCCGAGAACTGAGTTAAATTTTGAGGTGATTTAAAAAACTATATTTATTTTCATTTTTAGTAGGGGATTGAATTTTAATTCCAGGATTTTATTCACATCTCATTTTGGCAAAGATAGGCAATAGTTTAGGAGGATAAGAGATATTGTTACCGAAATTATCTTTCCTAAATTATGTTTCATCTAATTTGGTTGGATTATCATTATTGGAAGCATTTGATACATACAAAACGCTCATTTCTTCATTCATTTAGAGAAAAATATTGGACTAAACTGGGTTCATCCGATTAACACTTACTTGATACTATTTCGGTGGATTTATTGAATTCTATACACAATATACTAATTTATTTTATTTCCCAATTGTCGAAGCTGTTTTTGGAGATGATGGCATTACTATTGCTTCTTGCCACTAATCCTCCTATTCTTATTATGAAAAATCATAGCTGACTTAAATATTTATAACACTTTATCGGATTAAAGAATTGGGAACTACGTTAATGTTTTCATCTTAATTTTATTAGAATTGATTGATTTTTTCATGAGTGTTGTCGGTCTAAATACATGGATGATAATGCTATTAATTTTTTACCGATAATCTATGCTATATTGCAACAGCATTGGCTTTAACTTTATTATTGCTTATGTTAATCTAATTGAGTTTATTGCTTTATTGGTTAGAAATCTTAAAGGAATTGCCATTTTAATGATATGATTGCCTTTTAATTTAATAATTTTGTTAACTAATAGGAATGGATGTTTAAGGTGATTTTTAATCCACGTTACTTTTTATTTATTTTTATTGAATAGAAAGTTATTAATTCTTCAAAAGTTATTTCATAGCAACTGTTTACATATCTATTTTAGTTTAGTTTTCTTTGGTAAGTTTAATGTCCTTTTTTATCGTTATCACTTCCATTGAATCAAAAATATTTAGATTTTACTTTTGAGACATTTAATTTGTTGATGGTGTGTGAACACTGTCCTCCATTCCATCAGAATAATCAAATTTGGCGCTTTCTAAGATTACTTTACTTATTCTATTGATTTTATTTTATTGAATAAAGTCATGCTAAAGAGTTTACTCGAGTTCCTTATTGATATTATTTTCTTCTTACCATTTTTTTATATCTTTCAAAACTGTTGAAATTTTAGGTTGCTAAAAAGGAATTGAGCTAATTATATTTTCCATCTCTTTTTCTTTCTTTTAATCTATACTCTTTATATTTGGTTCTTTCTAATTGCTATTTTGATGCAGAGAATATTTGTTTTGAATGTTATTCATCATTATTGTAAGAATTCTTTTGTATGACTCTTTATCAATCATTGTTCCCTACTATTTTTCTTCCTCCATTAGTAAATATAATTTTAACTTGTCTTCATGGGAAAGTTTAAGAAATATTTCGATGTAGTCTGATCTGTAACCAAAAGTAGTTTATAAGAATTATTTATTTGAATAACATTGTATATTTGCCTAGTTTTAGCCAATGATGTGGGTTTATGGCTGATGGGGATTTTCTTAGGTCCCCTCTTGATATTAATTATAAGGGAGACTTCTACTCAAAGAATAGCTTGGTGATAAACAAGAACGCATGCTGTTTATAGGGAATTTTTAGCTGATGAATTAATTAATAATTTCATTCAAGTAATATTTAAAGAACATTTTCGTATATAATTTATATCAAGGATAGATAAATATACTTGGAATGATTTTTGATGAAATACTTATTGTAATCTTCGTTATTTTATACCTTTTTCCTTTTATCAATTGTTTTTAAAATTTCCATTGAAAAAGAATTGTATTTTTATTTTCTTTATTTTCAGTTTATTTTATTGTAAAAAAACTATATACTTTATTTGTGTCAATTATATTATATCTTTAATATGAGGGGATGGCTTGCAAATTAATTGCCAACTTCTTTTATTTTACTGTTAATTATTAAATTAATCGTTTTTCTATTTGCAATAGTCGCAATATGATTGTTTTTTTGCTAATATCATTGTTATTTTTGATTTAATATTTTAAAATTATGTTTTATTACTTTATCAAAAAAACAAAAATGGTGATGTCATTATATAAAACTACCTTAATTAATATAAATAGTACTATGCCACTTTTAGATAAAATTCAACCACTTCTTGACCTATTAAAGAAATATCCTAAAACTTTTCTTGGAGTCACTGCCTTTGGACTTGGCATTTTGGCCCTGCGGAAAATTCATCATAGATTCATCATGTTTCCTTGTACATATCATGAAATTCAGAAGTAGGAGGGCGATATAACAGAGCAAATCCTTTATAGTATCAACACCCAAGCAATAAAGGGCTTGAATCAATCGATCTGGAAATTCTCACAGAAGATAATATCACTCTCAGAGGATGGTACATTAAGCATCCCAATCCCAAGGAAATTATCTTGTATTATCATGAAAATGCAGGAAGTAATGTTACTTAAATGCAGATATTGGTAGTCGCTTATTTTTTATTGATGCTCTAATGAAAAATATCAACACGAGCGTTATCATAGTTGCCTATAGAGGCTTTTCAGAAAGTGATGGCAATAATCCTCCGAATTAAAGTAAATTTAAAATTGATTCAAAAGCTATTTTGAAAAAAAGTGTTGAGATTGCAGCAGAATAAAAATTGCCTCTATTTGTATTAGGAAGGAGTTTAGGAGGAGCTGCTAGTCTTATTGCTTTATCCGCACCAGATCTTAATAGATCAGTAAAAGGGCTTATTCTCTAAAATACTTTCACAAGCATTTATGATGTGGCCCAAAATATTATACCTTTTCCTCTATCAATTTTTAAATCTTTAATTTGGCTGATAACTTTGGGTAGTTTTCGCTCAATTGACAGAATCAAGAATATTAAAACTCCAATCCTGTTTATAAAAGGTTGCAAAGACGAAATGATTCCAAAAAAACAGATGGATGAGCTCTAAAATGCTTGCAAAAATATAAGATTATAACACTTTAGCTATGATGTTATTAATGGAACACATAATGATACTTGGTATAACGCTGGAGAACAATATTGGAGTGTTTTAAATGAATTTTTAGTTCACTGCACCAGACTATGATTGAATCCTTGTTAACATTTTAATAATCAAATTATATTAAAAATCAATTGTTGAGCTCTTATATTCTCTTATTGATTTAATTTTAAAGAATTATCCTTGTATAAAGAAAAGAGATTTTTAAAATACTTTATATATTAATTCAAATTTATTTTCAACATCATAAATGATATTTAATTCTATTTCGAAGGAGCTTAATCAAAATTTATTGTCAAAAGCATCAATTAAATCGATTCAATAGCCCGTTGTTTATTAGAGTCAACCATCTTATATTCCCAAGTTTAATCTCGCAAAAAAACCTTTTAAAAAAAGCACTCCTATTTTTTCCATTGAAGATTAGAGATTAGAACATGAATCGGCAATCTCGCAGATGAATAAAGATATTGATGACAGCCTTAGGCATAATAAATAGAAAAAGATATTTAGTAATAATTAAATCAAATACAGTCACTAATCCAATTTCAATGACTTAAATCATTTTAATCATGGTCCTAAAATTATTCATTGTAAGCCATGCAAAATAAGAATATATTCTCCTCATTAATCAAATGTTGCCAAAGGTTAATAAGATAATTTAACAAAAATGAATAGATAATTGTCGAGTTAACACAATAAAATTTGCATTGATCACTCTGATATTTATAGCTTAGGTAATGAATTTAAACCAACTAACAAAAAAGTAATTACTGTTGATACCACTTAAAAAAATTGTTAAACAGATATTTTAAGCAAAAATAATAATAAAGATAAATATCAACAGTTTTAATTTGGCAAATAAGTTCAAAAGTATAATTTTAATTTTGATATTACCAAATAACAATAATTAAAATAATTTAATACTCCAAATAATTCTTAAGATAAGATTGCCTGTCATCTATAAACTAATAGTCTTGGAAACAATTAAAATGCTGTTTAAAAATTGAAAATTTTGTTAATGAATAAGATACCTATAAAGTAATAAAAGTAATAAGCTCTTCTTTCCAGTTCAAGTCCTTTTCATTTAAAGATAAGAAGAGATGGAATAATTGCAGCGGCAGTCCTCATCTCTCTATCTATCATACTATTTTTAATCCAAACTCTAAACTGATAAATCATCATTGACTTATTATGCTTCATGAATAATTATTTAATTTGAGTGTAAGCATTAATATTATTAATATAAATCCTTTTTATCTTAAGAATTAATGCTTTTGGATCCAATTATACATCAATGGTATTTAAAGAATATTTTTTTTTTATCAACAATTTAGTGATACTAGTGAATTAAATAATCAATTGGAGCCTAATATTGATTCGAGGTTATCAACTCTTTGTTTCATTTACATTATCCTTAGACTATTTTGCTTTTGAATATTTCCTATATATACGAGTCGATCGTTAATTTGTATTATATCTTCCTTACATTTTGCATCTCTTTTTATTAGTTCAAGTTAAATTTACTTCAGTTATCTTCTAATATTCTTGTCGACCGTATCAATAAAAGATGAGGTACTCTCTCTCCATGATGATTGTTCTTACCTCCAGTTCTGAATATCTTCAAAAATACAGTTTCCTCTTGGATTAAAGAGTTAATATCACTTTAAACTGTTTGCAAATATTGATCGATATGACTCATTTTGTAGCTTATCGATATTAAAGAATCCTTTTCTCGATTTTGATTCATTATTATTATGTTATATAATGGCAATAGCAAAACCAATTTTTATAAAATATTAAATAAACTATCAACATTTTATGCCTGTTGCTTATATAATAGTTCTCAAAATAAATTATAAGCTAAACACCATATCTTAGAACTTATGAAAACTGTTAAGATAGTAAAGTTGGAAAAATGTCTGGCCAAGTGAAATACTCAAATTACCGTATATAAATCATCAGATAATCAACTATTCTTATTGTTAATTGATGCGCCAAGGACTATATCTTTAAAAATGGATATCATTTCTTTTAAACGGCTTTGGATCATATTTTATTCTTTCTATTTTATTCATCCTCGCTTATCTATATTCAGGAAAAATATCAAAAATACCATAATTTGTAACTCTCTTTATCTGAGGACTTTGCTTAACAGTTAAAAATTTGTTCATAGTCGTCTTTTGGCACTGACAATTAAATCTACTCAATTGAATTGGTTCGTAGGCTACGAGGAATTATTCTTATTTTTATTTTCGTTATTTTTTCTCAATTGAAAGGGAATGATAGCTATTTTTTCCTATTTTTTAGTCTCCTGTAAAATTTAAACTTGTTCTAAACCCAGTCCTTTACAAAATAAGATTGTTATTCTTGAGATGTCGTGAATTAATTATCTTGTTTGCTTCTTTATTGGTGATATTCTTTAAATCTACACTATTAAAACTCACAATATTTTACAATTACTTTTCAGCTATATTTTTTTTAGGAGAATGAATTGAAGTGCATTTCCTTCTGTTTGGTGGTGATACTGGAAATGTTACCATCACATTGGCGATTGGGGGAAGTTCTAGACTGTTAATTTATAAAAAGGTTTCATAACCAAGTTTTTTCCGTCTGAAGCTGGATTGGATTTGATTTATTATTTAAATTTTATCATCTAATTGTCTTGACATTTTTAATATAAAATTGGATAATAAAAAAGATAAACTCTCACTCCAATATTACGATTTATGTTTATTGAAATATTATCAATTATTTTTCTTTGACACATCATCAATTCCATATATTTTTAACGATTAGCAAAACAATGTATTCTTAAAATTAAATAAATAATCAAACTCTGAATTTTTATTTCTTATTAATATTTTTTAAATTTAACTGATAAAACACCAGGAAAGTGATTTTTGAATGAATAAAATGACAATTATTTAAAAATTAATTTTATGTATAAAATCAATATTAAATTCATCACCATTTTTGCCTCGAATAATTTAAAGCACCTATATAAGCTTTAATTGATAAAAATCGGTAAATTGAATATAAAATAAGATCTTTATATATATATTTGCTTTTTTCTTATTAATTAATATTATCTCTATAAAACTATATTTATTGAAATAATAAAATCCATATTCTATATACGTTTGAAAATTGAAAATATTAATAAATATTAAGCATAAGACCATAGAATGGCCCCAATCGTTAAATTATGCTCGTTCATTAACATTATATTTCAAAATATGCCTTTGTAATTCAAATAAAAATTTGAAAGTTAAATCTCTAAATCATAAATTTTTAAACAAGCGTAAACACATGGGATTATACGCAATTCGCTTTAAGTATTAATTTTATTTATCAATTTTGATGATTTAAGCTTTAAAAAGTCACAATATTCATTGAAAGCTATTTAATATAGGTTTGAGAGAATTTTACTAAAAATAAATAAGGTAAATTCGTGACAACTTTATTTGTCAATATTTGCCATTGATTGATTACTAAAAGCTGTTTTAATCAATTATTTTAATGATAAAAGGGTCAAAATGAGGACATCAATTGAAGAGTTCACCTTTATTTTATATAATTGAAGATTATAATTATTTCGATCAATGCAAGCCTACAATTTCTGTTATAATCCTTTCATTTTTTACCCTTCTGCCTCTTATGATGCGAAATAATAGTTCTTTACTCCCCCATAAACCTATATTCCATTTAATTTTGCGGAGAGAAATGACGTTATCAAGAAGATAAAATTTTTGGAATAAAGGTGCTCATAATTAGAAATTTAAAATGAAGATTTAAAAATCAAAGTCATCAATGAAAAAAATGCTGTTGTTAAAATTGAAGCTTTTGACCTTAAATTGGAAAAAAATTAAATGGAAAATGAAAGCCAGCAGGAGAGCTGTAAATCTAAGAAAATTAAAAAAGCTTTTAAAAAAAGAAGAATTGAGAGTTAGTTGATTAAAAACTTTAGATGTCCTTATGCTGATTGTAATAAGGACTATGCTTCATCATTGGCCCTCAATCTTCACATGCGCGTTAAACATGGGGGAGGAACCAAAAGAGAGCGTAAGCAATTGATGGTATTAAATGACTTAAATTAGAAATAAATCATAGAAGCAGAAATACAGGGGACATCCATGCCGAAAATTAATTTAAATCTTCCCCCTAATTATTTAGAGGTATTAATATTTTTATTTAGGAGAAGAAAAGGTTGTTGATGTCCTGCTAAGATTTAAAAATAATTGGTCAAGCCTAATTTTGTTAATGATTTTAAATATAATCTTGCCTATCTATCTTTTGGTTATTGATGGCTATAATGATGAGGATATTAAATAAAATAATAAATTAGGCTATTAGTAATAATAACCAAGTAAGATTTTATAAAAATATTGCCAAGATTTGTTCCAATTATCCTTGGAATGTTTAAAAAATAATTTAAAAAATTAATTGTGAATTTTATAATAAATAATTGGTAAAATTTATAAAATCAAGAGTTAAGAGCATCAATCAATCAACTATTTGTGAGTTGGTCAATTAGAAATGAAAAAAACTATTAACTTTCAGAGTTAGAGCTAAGAATATCGAAAAGATTAAATATAATTATTTTTACTAGATCAGCAATACAACCAAAACTCCTATTTTTTGCAAGAGTAATAAACATAAAATCTCTTCATCTTAAAACTATATTTTTTAAAGCTTAAATGGAGATTAATGAATTTGATGATGATGGTGGCTTTTAAGTCATCGAAGACTATAACATCAGTGTGATGGAAGCCCCAAAAATCAAGGAAAAAATCATCTATGAAGTCAGTATCAATCCAGGCAAAAACGAAGTTGATCTTAATATCCTCGAAAATCAATATTACGATTTTATTGTTCATCAATTAGGAAACCCTTATTGTTCGATTCAGCGCACTTGTTCACAGTTCGAAACTCTTTTCAAGGTAGCCAAATTGTAAATTAGATTTTGGAAAAGAAATAAAGTGGATATATTTTTCCTGCATTTCCTGAAAACAACATTTTTACTTTCATGAAGACAAAAGTTACTATGGCCAAAGACGCTTAATTTATTGCCCGTAGACTGAAGGTTATTGAAAGGTTCTTTAACATTATTTTAAACAATCCTATTTTTAACCCTTAAACTTGCAAATAAATGAAGGAATTTCTGTCGGCTGGAAAGGAATTTGAGGCTCGAACACAAATATAAAACAATAGTGGATAAGGTGTGCTCACTTATACTTGGAACAAATTCAAAAACATGTTCACTTTGAATAGTGAAAACAAATATTTATAAACTGATAAGCAGATAGACGAACTCAAGATAAGATAATAATTTCTCTATACAAAATGTAGACAGTTAATTGATCTCATTAAAGAAGAACTCATGTAAAACGAAAAATTAAGCGATTTAGAATCATCGGGCAAAGATATTTCATCCTATCATCAGCTTGTAAGCGAACAAGACACAAAAATGAATTCGCTATTAGAAGAATTTTAGAGAATATAATTTAATCTTTTTTGCGAAAATTAGGATTTAACTATGGGTAAAAAAGTAATATATCGTATTAACGAATTGAATAAAGATGAAGACAACTATCAGGAGTTGAAAAATATAGAATAGCAATTTAACTCAAGATTTAACAAATTCTTTTAGGAGAAAGAGACCACTTATCAGAAAAATCAGGATCAGCTGAAGACATTAGTTAAAAAATTAAAGGAGGTTGGAAGAATGATAATTTGATGTTAAAATTATTTACTAATTTATCTAAAGCAAAATTATAATTATATCAAGGTGATATCCTGCATTTAAATAGCACATACTCAATGAATTCATCTCCTTTTATGCCCATCAATATCTGCAACTATTATTTCTACTATTCTATTATTTACGATTTTATATTTAACCAATCGAATAGCAATTACATTTTCCATTCCCCTTTTTTTTAAAGTCTCTTCATCTCATCTTTAAAGCGAAGCAAATTTGGTCTTAGTGATTTAGCTTTAAAATTGATTGATTTTCCTTTCTAGTTGGTATACAAGAAGGACTATGAATGATCGATATTATCTTTTGGTATCTTGATATTTATAATTTGATGGCTTGCTAAAGTGGGAAAGGGAAGATTGCAATAAATACCAAGTCTATAAAAGATTACATTATTTTAATCGGATACCTAAATTCCATAAATATTTTTTCCGATTTAATTCAGTGAAATAAGAGCCCTCACGTAAATTTAATTGTTTTTGCGGGAAATTATTTGTTGAGCAGTATATCCAAATTATGTGTTGCACTTTAATTTCACATGCATACTTTTGCTGTTAATTGTAATGGAATTAATCAGATAAGATAGACTAGCTTACCTTTTGAGGATTACTGAAAGTGGAATTTTAATCAAAAAATCAATTTCTTACCATAGACGACCTATTATTTCAAGTTTTTAGCATCCCCATCCCACAAACTAAAAGCTTTGAAAAATTACTTGAGTTTTAGAGTCTGACAATGGTTGCTTCATTAATGAAAATTGAGTTATATAAGGTGCTGAATTTTATAGTAGAGGAACTGAGATCGTCAATTTTGTAGGTGCTATTTTTACCTTTTAATCTTAATTTTTAAGAACTAAATCTCTACATGGTACTGGAAAAATAACATCTTCTTTCTCCCCTATGAATTTTTAAATAAAAATAGCATTATCTTCAAATTCAGGGGCAATGGAAATTTCAACTATCTGTTCGATAACGTTAGTATTTTTTTGCACGAGACTCACATTTATTTTATGAGGATGATTGTAAATCTTCTTAAAGTTAGCGTCATTTATCTCTACTTCTTTAATTTGATTTGCAAAGTTGAAGTTAATACGATTACTGCAGTAAACAAGCTGAGTAAATATCTCCTATTTAGCTTCCAGATAGATCCCCGCCTTCATTGATTCAGATTATTATCTAGTAATAAATCTCAGTTATTCTTTTTGAAGATATTATCTATCGTCATCTAAAATGGTCAGGGTGTATAATTGCTTTTGGTTCGATTTATTACACAATTTAATTTTGATAATTTATTCTCTATTTCTTTTGCAGTATATTAAAATATTTTAAGATTTCAAATATGAAACTGCCTTTTCCATAACTTCCATTTTTTTAAACATATCATCTCCTTTTCCCTGCTTAAATCGATTAATCCTATTCATAAGACTTGATTTAACATCAGCGCAAGGAATTAGTTGAGATATCATTTTACTTTTTTAAGATGCTAACTATTTTTATTAATTAACATTTTGAGTAAAGGACATTGATAGATTTACTTTTGCCAAAATTGTATTTTATTGGCGAAACTGAATAGTTTTTTATAAACTTTTAAAGAGAATTTATCCTTATTCACAACTTTGCATTAATGTATCACATTGCAACAAATAAATCCCTCTCATTTTCTTATTGTGATCGCATTCAAGATAAATCGGTAAAGCACTATTACACAATAAATTGACTATTTACCTCGTCTTTTACTCTTTTTATGCTGTAATTTTGATGTTGATTGATTTATTGTCAGATGCCTCCTTATTAATCATAGTTATTTCAATCTATTCTTGACTGCCCCTAAAATTGGGAATTAATATTGTAAATTATTGGAATTATTTGCAATAGCTTTGAAAATCTTTTATTTTTATATTTAAATAAGTTGAAGTCATCATAAATTATTAAATAATTTTTGGTGAGCTTACCTTAGGGGGATTTTTAGCTTTTTTACAGTAATCAGTAGAAAATACATGAACAACTATAGCCGAATCAATATTATTGTTAATTTATTGTGGTTTATAGTCTATAAAATTATCGGGTAATTTTTAAACAATTTTAATTCCTTGGTTATAAGGATCTTCATCTGAATCGTTAAAATAATTATTTTAATTGTTAAACTGGTTGTGAAGTGCCTATCTCTCTAAATCATTAACTCTTGATTTTAGAAACAAGAGAATGTTTTATTTTTGTTATTTTTCACCTTTGATTCGAGAGAGCTTTTACTCAAATATCTTTTATTTTAGGTGAGTTGTTTATAAGAAAGGAATTTATTGATTCATTTATACCATTTTTCTTCTCTTTTCTTCCTTTATCTTACGACGAAGATGAGTCAATCTCTATTTTTAAGCTTTTAAAGATTCAATTTCATCTTTATGCTTTTCCATATTACCTGGCAGTCCAAATTACGTCTAATCTAAATTTAATTCAAACTAACACATGATTATGTTATCTGAACTTGAGCCATTATAATTATTTGCTCCGCTTTCTTAATAAATATACTTTGATAGATGCTATAAATTATAGGGATTGCCTTCTATCAGCCTTATCTTGTTAGTTTATTCACTTGGACGATCAAGAATACTTAATAAAGAAAATCCAAGAGGGAGATAGGTAATTTAGCTTTTTTCCTTTCTTTAATTCCCGTATTTGACATCAAATTTGCTTTAAACTTTGGCTTCAAGCCAAACTAATAGAATGCAACCTTGTTGAGAAAAAACAGGCCTTAATTATTTTTCGTTTTCAGCATAATATTTTCGATTCAGGTTTGATTTTGTCTTTAAAGATGAATTTTTTACATTGCTCAATTGTTTTTAATCAGTTTTTTTTTTACTGCTAAGAATTGACTAATTATTATCTTATTTTAAAATAATGATTTAATTACTAATAACTTTCCACCCATTGTGAAATTAAAAATGCAATCTCAGCTATTTAAAATTGTTAGTTATCCTCCCGAATAAATTATAGTTAAATTCAATCTTTTTTTATACAATCTCGATAAGAGGTCTCCTGGCAACTAGAGGAACACTTACTTCTTTAATATTAATCCTTATACAAGATACTTCATCCATTTTAATTTATTGATCCTAACCAATATGCCCATTTTTAAGACCAATTATTTCATCAAACTCATCGATTAGAACATGAGGAGGAATGAAGTAATGCAAATATGCTAGAGAGTGAGTATTAATAATTTTATAGGTTAGAATTGATGGATAATTTTTAATTCTTGATTAAACTAAATCTTATGTTTAGTAATCTTCCTTGTTAAAAAATCGATCAGTTTCGGATGAGTTGATTGTTTTCCGAATAATTCCTGTTTATCTCGATTAGGAAAGATCAATCTATACATTTCCGACATAGATACTTTTGCAGATAAATTCCACGCTTTTACCTGTTTTTTCTGACTCTAGCCTCCAAACATCCACTTTCAAAACAACACTTTTCAAATCAGTATAAAAGAAGATTGATTTATTGGATATGATGCCTGGCTTTTGCATACTTTTGTACTATATTTCAAATATTTCAGAGAAATATGTTTTTCCAATATATGATTAGGTATTTTTATCGAATAAGATGCATGAGAATTGAATATATTGTTTTCTTTTACTTACCAGCATTTATAGTTAGCTCAAGTCTATGAACTCCACTCGATTGAAATGATACTATTAAGATGACTTATCAGAAGTAGGATAATATAAATCTATGTGATTAAATAAAACTTCAGACCATTTCATGATTTGGTTAAATTATTTTTAATTATCCTTGGAAACGATGTTCTATTTTTTCTTGTATTTAGATTGGGAGCGATTACTAACTTTGCTTTTCATTTAAATTGTTTGAATCAATCACAAAAAGTTAATAATAAATCAAATTATATTTGATTTGAAACTTAATTTGAAAGCTTAAGATTGCATACTTAAATTTCCTTTTAGATATTTATGGTTTGGATATGTATTTGGTATATTTCCAATGGGGATTATTTGTGTTGAGTCTGATATATATCTGTCCATAAATTTACTATATGACCGAATTCGATCATTTTTCTCTCTACAAAAAATTTAAATGCAGTTCAAAAGATGATGACAATCTCTTTGACATAAAATATCAGCTCACTGATTAGTATCAATCTCCACACCACCATGAGAATAAAAATGAAAAACCGAAAAGTAAAGAGAACGCATCTAAAAATAATCCATTGCCTGCAATTTAGAAAAAGAAATTGAATTAATTAAAAGTGTATTCAAAGAAACTTCATATCAAAACTAAAATTAACAAAAAACCAGAAGAAATTAAACCAAGAGGAAGACTACCCCATGTTTAGTCTTCCCAAACAGTCTCGATTAAATACGAAGAGAAAAAGCCAACAAATGTTAAGAACAGCGAAGCTACTTTGGAGGAATAGGCAAAAAAAGCATAAAAATTTCAAAGCAGATACTCTTTAATTGAATAATTAATTGATACAAATGAAATCGATTCGCCAAAGTAATTAAAATTAGCACATAAGAGATCACAGTCGACATAACATAGACAAATTTGGCCAGAAGTTGAGAAGGCGAAGAACAACCAATTTATTGTTAAACCACTAAGAATATTATATGACGACTACATAGACGAGGAAATAATTGAGTAATCAAGAGAAAAAGGAGAAGATATCTATTATAAGGGTCGAGTTTAGTTTGGAGAAGAAATAAAATGGTCATGCAAGATTATTTCTGATGAAATATAAAAAATATTGATAGTGGAAGGCCGGCATCGAAACCGATGTATGCATGAAGACGAAGTTTATTTTAAAATAATTTAATAAACAAAATAAAAGACCCTCTGCGAAATAGTTGGAATATCTAAAAGACAAAGCAAGCAAATTGTTGGCAAGGTTTAATTCTTAAAAGCAAAAAATCTTTATTTGCTCATACCCATTAACAAGCGTATTCAGCCAATGAATCTCCATATCAATGAAATTAAGCAATAATGGCTCCAAACCTTCCAGTCCAAATACTTTTTGGCAGAATTTGCCTGTTGGGATATCTCAGATAAATATCCACTATGTAGAATAATTGATTATTATGGATAATTAGGGCAAATTTAAATTTAGACCAAAGCCATTCTTAATACTCATGGAATTTCGGACAAATAATACAAACCAGAAGATATTTAAATATTCTTGACTTCTTTCAATAAATCTATTGACCAAAATGGAGAATATATTATCCCTGAGGAAGAAATCTATAACCGTAGAGATTTTAGAAAGCACTCAACTTTTATTATTAAATAAAATAATTTTGATGCAGCTTACTCGATTCGTTGTTTCCAACAATAAGATAGCGTAGATACCAATTTTCTAAAGAAAAAAACATATTAAATAATGGTTCATTTAGTTGATATAGCTAATTTTGTGAAATAAAATTCTTTCCTTGATTAATAACTGCAAAAAAGATCAGTAAGCTACAACCTGGTCCATCGAATTATACCACTTCTCCCACCTCCCCTTAATGATAAAATTTGTTGTCTTCGAGTCAAAAAATAAATCTTAACGATATCTATCCGTCTACATATTGATGAATAAGGCAATGTGCTTGATGTTTTAGAAGTAGATAAATCAATTATATCACCAAAAGCAATATTTACTTACGATCAATTGCAGTTAATTATTAATAATGATGTATAAAGGACATAATGGTAGCAATGGAATTGTGGATGTTATTCTGTGTAAGACTTTGACTCAACTGCAATCGCAGTAAAATTATTATCTAAAATAATCTTAAAAAGCAGAGCAAAACGAATTGAAAGTGGGGCTTTACCTTTTTAAATACCCATTAAATGCTTTAAATTAGATAAGAAATTCTCTCCTAAGCAGTTATAAATAAAGCTTAAAAATGAAGCAAGTTAAATGATTGAATAATGCATTATCTTAGCAAGTTGCATTGCCGGCCAATTTGTTTATAAAAATTTAAAAGAGAAAACCATTCTTTTTCGGCATAAATTTCCTGGATTTCGGAGATTAGGCCGCTTCAAGGAGTTAATGAAGAAATTAGGACAGCCTTTGCCAGAAACAAATCAAAATGAAGTTCAAAAAAATATAAATGAATTACTCATAAAAGGATCAATAAAGCAATGCATTAAAGATGTTATAAAATATGAAACTTTGCATCTTCTTTAAGGTTCTGATTATTTTCAAGTCCAGAGTTCGAATCCAGCTACTTGGATTCATTACTCAATTAATTTACCATTTTATGCTCATTGCTCGATGCCGACAAAAAGATACGCTGACATTATTGTTCAGCAGCAAATCATTTCAGCAATAGAAGGAAGAGGATGGAAGAAAGAAGATTTATAAATGGCAACTTTGCTTTAAAACTGTAATAAGGGAAAACTTTTATCCAAAAGAGTTCAAAATGATTGTGAAAAGGTAAAATTACTCTTATATAGATAATTCTGTGTACCTATTTGCAAAATAATCCTATTGTGACTACAGCTATTCTCACATCAGTTGAAAGTTGGGGGATTAAAATATGCATTTCTAAGTATTATTTCAGGTCTATCATTAAATTTAGTAACTTAAAAACAGCCAAAGTTACGAAATTTGATACTGACCCTACTTTTAGGAAATATGTGAAGCTTGATTATTGCAGCGAAAATGGATAAGTCACAACAAAGTTTGCCTTAAAAGAATTACAATAAATTCATGTTAAAATTCTATCGTCAAATAGTTTCCCTCTGGACTATATCGTTATTTTGGTAATGCCGCATCCGACTGACCCTCAAAATCATTTATTGATCTCTTGAAAAACCTATTATCATTTATAATTTTAAAAAGATTGCTATCTATGACATTACATACTGTTTTAGTGATAAAATGGATATTCTGATATTAGTTACTTTTTATGCTAGTAGCCAAATTGTTTATTGAACTGATATGATGAATTATATAGAGCAATATATATATATTGCCAAATGCGATCATTACAGACCTAGGAATAATCGACTTCAGCATCAAAACAAACTCATCACTCCCTTGAGAAGTCGAAAAAATAGTTAAAGATGGAAAAGATTTTTCGTAAGAGGAAGGAATCCGAAACATTCTCACATGTCGATTCTACTAATGCAGGAACTTAAATATTGCCACCCCCTCAGCATTGTCAATGTTGTGTTCAATCAAAAAAACTTCGTTAAATTCGATGCAAACGAAGTGTACTCTTCATGTTGAAGGATCTTTTTAAGACACCATCTCTTTATCAATGGCTATACTTAATGTCGTTATAAATTCTTAGAATGCTGGAATTTGAGGGCCAAATTGAATTATGCTTCAAGGTGGCTGCGACTATATACCTCATTGTCGGGAAATATGGAAAGATTGTAAAACCAAAAATAGCTGACTTGATTGAATGGAGCGGCAATAGAATAACAAAATAGCAGATTGAAGACTGTGAATGTCAAATTCTAACTGGTTTAGATTATGAACTGCCCTCTTTTCAAGAATTAAGCTAATAGCAAATGAAAAAAGAAACTTTAATTTTATAGAATATTTTGCAAAATTGGGACTATTTTTGATTTTGATCAGTATATTATTTTATATAAGTTACCTAAATCTCAATTAATGTTGTTCTATATAATTGGTCTGGAATTAGTTTTTCAATTGTTTATCATCTTTTAGTGCACTTTACAATTATCTATTTCATTATGGCTTTTTTTAATTTGTTTTGATAATAAATCTGAAGCGGATGCTCTGTAATTTATAAGAACTACAATACAATCTCAGGGCTCTTCTTCATGAACTATCATAAATGCATAACAAACTGATCAATCCGATTGAGGCCAAAAAGAGTAATGCACGCTCTCTGCTTATGAAATTGCCAAAAATTATACTTCTCATTAGAATCGTTCCATATCTTGATGCTTCTGATATTGTGAGTTTATCTACAGTATGCGTGGGAATGCGAAGGACCATTTATAGTCCTATTGGATGGAAAATATTGAACAGAATTCAAACCCCTTATCCTCTGTTTTTGAAGGAGGTAATAATAAATAGTGAGATATAAAAAATAGATCCATCAATCAGTTAAATGTAAAATTATGCTTTGAATATGATTGATGATTAAAAACTATTGAAAAAAGCTCGACTGTAGTGCAAAAAAAGTTTGATGCAAGTGTTCTAAAAGTATCGATTTAAGCAAGAGGAATACACATAGATGATGCGATAGCTGAAGTCCTCGAAGACCCATGTGACCAAACTCAAATTATATCGAACTTATCTCTCCGCTCGAAAAGAAACTCTCTAATAGCAAAATTCAACTTATCGAACTTAACTAAAATTAATAAATAAAGGTTTTAGCGATAAGATTAAATAGCTAGATATTCTGAATTAATAACTAGTAAAATAAAAAAATAAACTACAGAATCAAAAGTAAGCTTTGGTGGGTAAGATTCGAGAATATCAAAATGAAATTTAAACAGTAAAAATTGATTCTTAAAAATCAAAACAGATACTAAAAAAAATTAAAAATTATTTGTTGTATAAAGAGTTATGATTAATTCTATTCAAATCAAAGATTTAATTCTTCCCTATAAATTCATAAATTAACTTGATATAAATCTTTGTCTTTGCCTAGAAGAAGCTTTTAGCTTAATTCCATTCATGGCTGGTGACAATATTTTTCTTTTAGAATAAGAAGTTCTAAAGCAAGATATTTAGCTTTTATTAATCCTTTTTAACTGTGAATAAGCATACTTTTACTTTCCAATAATTGTAATATCATGGATAACATTTTCCTTCATTTTTTGATTGTCAAATCGCCTTTTGTTATTTTATATATAAATCAATCTGAACTTACCCACAATGGCCTGCATTTATGAAAACAGTAAATATTATGCAAAAGCTGTTGCTGACGCAGTTCAAATCATCGAGCCTATCGGATATAAATATTTCAACGAATCTGAAACTAAAAAAATAGTCTTCAAAAAAAAAGAAGGATAGCTTGTTTACAAATTTGTCGTTGATAAAACCTTGATGAAGCAGATATCATCCAGGGGAACATCAAATAGATAAATTAGCAGATACCTCACTGTATCATAAGCTCTCAGAAAAAACTCTTACATTTCCGGCACCAATTTAGATTTCATCAACAAGACCTTATCTCCAGCAATCATGAATTAACTTAAAAGTCATTTTTTCTCAAAGGAGGTTGATCAATAATTTCTTAGTTTTTTAGATTTGCTGGGTTCCCTCAATATCATCCAATAAAATCTTCTATTAATTCGAGACTACGCTCTTTCTACTTATTTTGTCTATTATCATGGCGAAAATACACAATTTTATAAGTACTTAGAAAAAACATTGAAATAATAGTTTTTAGAGTACGAATCATAAATTTTAATTAATTCTCCCAAACTTTCACGTCCACAATTGAGGAGAGTGTAATACGAGAATAAAAAAGAAGTTGAAAGGTACTTAAATGAAATAAATCAAATTGGAAAATAGAAAGATCCTCTCTTCAATGGTGTTCATCTCTATATTTGCGATTTTTTACCATAAATTAAGGGTGATCTTCCTATTATCAAAGAAGAATCAGAGTTGTGGTAGTTTTTGCAGTTTAACATTATTGTTATGATGAGTATTTTAGGAGATGGGCAACATGGAATCTTGAGAATTCGAGGTACATACAGTCATAAAACAAGTGAATATATTTTTCTCTTGAAGCTTGCCTTTAATCGTGTCTATTTGGTTAAAAATATCTTATCCAACCCTTTCACAAATGACAAATACATTATTTGCTAATTTTTCAACAAGGAAAATGGAAAAAATATAGCCGAGTATTTACTCCGTTAATATTAACTGATTTTCCAAAAGAAAGCTTAAGTTCTACTCATTGATCCAAAGTTGATGTTTACTCAAGATTTTCAAATCAATATCACCAATTTTAATGATCTTTCCCCTATTATCAAAGTTACCAAGGAAATCCTTCATGAGTTTATGTAAAACAGCAATATGGAATTCTACCCTAATAAAGAGATACTGATGAAAAAATTAGCAGAACTCAAAATCCCGAAATTATAGGAAGTAATTGAAGAGATGGAAAAGTTAATTCCCAATAAAGAACTGAAATAACAATAAAAAAAAGACTAAATTTTTGAAAAATAGGCTGTGCAATTTGATTTTAATTTATTGGATGCAAGTTTAAAGTCAGATACTAAAAAAGACAAAGCAAAAGATTATTGCGATTTATCATCAAAAAAAGATAATTTAAATAACGCATATTTAGATCGTTATATCTCTCGTGCCGATAAGATGATGAAAGACAAAAAGGACAAAGGGAAAAAGAAGAAAGCATAAAAATAATAAGACTGATTCAATATTCCTCAATCATTTAATTTGATAGTATTTTGACATTACCGTATCTGATTTTGTCTGATACTAGCATAATAGAAGAATAATGTGAAAAGAACCACAAAATATAATCAATCTAGTAGATTCAAAATCATTTGCTTGACATTTCTGTCTAGTTTTGGCATTTTTTAATCCATCATTTGTAAATATTTTGCTTGCTTTGAAGCTCTTATCCTAAAAATTCCAATCTCATGATCTTTTTTGCGATGATTAAAACAATTTTTATAAACTAAACTTCTCGTTGAAGTTTCATTCCAAATAATATGTGAATTTAAGTTTCTTATTTTTCTATCTAATTTTTTGACTGCGTTTTTGCTGACAGCATAGGACGATAGCTCATTTTATAACTCTTAGTGAGTAAAATTAAATTAAATTTCTTCTCTGTTGATCCTAATCTCAATGAGAAACAAACTAAAAATACAATTAATTTTATGAGTGATACTTGACTAAGTAAAATTAACTTAGATCGTATACCCAGTGATTTGATATGAAAATATTTATCCACAAGCATATCCATATCTTCTCATATCGTTGTGCTATGTTTTTATCTTTTTCACTCTCTACAAGGATTTATTAACCAAAAGCAAATGAATATCATAATATATGGCAACAGGTGTACTTTTTAGAACTGAAATTTTGTAAAAAAGTATCTTTGTAGGGTCTTCAAAATGATTAATTTCAAATAAAAATTGTTCAGAATATATGTCAGAGCGCGATAGGGAATAGGAATGGGTTTTTTCTGCCAGATATAAATCAAAAATGCAAATTTGATAATCCAGAATGAAAGCAATGCTTTGATCATTATATTTTTTAATTTACTATGCTTGATTAGGATATTTTCCATTTTTTAAACTCTTAGTTTCGTTGCGATTAATTACTGAAAGGATAGTGTATTGATTGGGCATGTAAAGGATGAGAAGTTGAGAAGAAGACAGAAATAGTATTTGCTGTATCTTTTTGTAATGAAGTTCTATTTAAAAGCAGTCATCAAATTATTCTAAATGGAATTGCATGAATATTAAGTTTGTATATATATATATTATAAAATAACTCTCATCATAACATCAACTTAATTGAATTATAGTAGTCATACTTATAAGATTATGACAATGTATGAAATAATTTTGAAAAAATAATTACATTATTTACTATATTTTTACGGAGATGGGAAAAACATACAAGGTCGAAAATATCACTACCAAAAAAATTATCAATGGAAAGACCTTCTACAGAATTAAGTGGGTTGGTTACCCTTCCAATCAAAATACTTGGGAGCCTGAAGATAATCTTGGATAAGATGTCAAATAATTTTATCAATAACAATAGAAGCAAAAGGAGGCTGATCGAATTAAAAGAGAGAGTCAGCGCAAATACAAACAAATTGGACTAGAACATCGCATTGATGTTTTTGAAATATAGAGTCATAAAATAAACTCAGATGGAGAAGCAGTATATCAAGTCAGAGTCAGTTAACGAAGAGTTGTGGAAATGTTACGTGCTGAATTATTAAGTCAACATGGCCGAAAATTAGCGGAGTATTATATAAATCTTCTGAAGAAGAAAGGCAAATATTGATTATTTTCATATCATATTAGATAGTTAACTTGTAATTTTATCAAATTTAAGCTTATACATTAATATATTCGAGATAAAATAATTGTGATTAATATGTAGACAAAAGGGAAATTTAATATTTTAGATCTAAATTTATTATGAATCAATACTATCTTTTTTAGATCTTCTTTTAACTTATTTTTATCAAAACATTTTTGCCTACCCTTGTTTTCAGCTCGATAATTGATTTATAGTTCATTAAACTTAATATAGAAAATCGAAAGTATGATTTAATTTAAATGAGGAGAGATCATTCAATTCGATGCTAAAGCTGTAGACAGCTGTATTCCAATACAATTGCCCTCGATTGTTCTCACTCTATCTGCATCTCTTGCTTATCTGAACTACTCCTTAAATTTTAAGCTCAAGAAATGCTTTAAGATGAGTTATAGATTTAATGTGCCTCTTGCAGCTATCTTACTAGTTTAGCAATTCCACTTGTTTATAAATTAGTTCGTCCTTTAATTCGATGGGAAAATGATCGCCATGAATTGGCTTCAAAAATGCTAGTTTGTATGGATTGCATTGACGGATGCTTTCCCTTATAATAATATCTTGTTGGTAAGCATCAATCCCATCAAGTTGAAACTGTGGTGAAAGCTTCGTCCATCATAAAAAATATGTTAATTTATGCTTCCAAATCCTTATAGCAAAACATAGATAGTCTCTATATGTAAAACGAGAAATTGTTGCATTGTAAAAGCATGCTGAATGATGTCCTTAACGCAAATTTATTAAAGATAAGGCTAGGTTTTTAAAGTATGAAAGAATAAATTGTTAAGAAATAAACACAAATTATAGAAGAGTTTTAGTAAATTATCAATAACAAATTTAAGCTAATTGATGAAGACATCTCTGAAATTACCGTGAAAATAGAGACAGGGAAGGAGCACCTCTAATGGATCAGTCAAAATGTACTTAGCAAGCAAATGGTGACTTTAAATTCGACAGAATCTATCGAGATCATTAACTATATTATTAATACTCATCATGAGTTATCCTAAATTCATGATTTCGAATAGAATTGCCACTATAAACTACCAACATATATGGAATTGCTAAAAATTTATTAAAATAATGCCGATATAGATAATTTTAAAGGTATCATTAAAGAGATTGAAAAATTCACAGTGCTCAATCATCATTTAGATGTTTAAAAGACTGAGGCATCACGAAGTTTAAGTCGAGAGTATTTTAACTATAAAAGATAGCAAGTTCTTGGTAAATCTTCAAGTCAATTCATTTTGTGTGCAGATAAAAGTACTGAAAATTCACGGGCAGAAATGAAGTTAAAAAATATAAAATAAATTTTAATTAAAAAGTAAAATAGCATTAAAAAATTAAGATCAAGTCATTTTGTATTCTGATATAAATTTACTCTTTATCATCTTCTAGTTATTATATTTAAAAAATCAATATATTATATAATTAGTTGGTTTAGACCTAAAGCAATTTATTTAAAATATTTATTTGTTTCCATTTGCAATAATATTAGTATTTATCAAGGATGTTCAAGTTATTTAAGCTTCAATATTCCTGTTCCATCCTTTTTAAAGGATATTATATTGTTGCATCATAAATTTACAAAAAGTTAATGTATTTTAAAAAAAGGTCGAAATTCACAATTAAGAATATGTTTTATAAATCAAGAATAAACTCTTTATAAGTTTATAGGTTTGAGATATTAACAGACTTGCAGTTAAAGCTAAAGTTTGTATATTATATATAATATGAAGCCTTAGATAAAACTTCATCTCCCAAGAGTATCTCTTCGAATAAAAACGTAATCCAAATATTCAACTTCCGCGGCGAGTCATAGTTAACTTTCAGTTTTGCGAGATTAAAATATCCCACCTCTGACAATCGCTTAGAAATTAAAGATGGGAAAATAGATAAAATAAGCCTTTCTCCGATTTCGCAGAAAGAAGAAAAACAATTATATACGATTATTTCACAGTTAAAGGAAAAAAAGTTCCTCAAACCCCCATCTTAATACAGATAGAATATCAAATTAAAACAACATTCAAAAATTAAAAAATATGGAACTTTCAGTTGTCCATCAATCTCTTTAGATATAAAAGAGAGATAATGCCCAATTAATAAATAAAGAGGAACACAAATTATAAATCGTTCCTAGTCCGAGACCTAAAGACATCAAAAAAATTAATCTTCCACTCTGCAGAGAAGGTATATATTTGGATTTGGCGAGATTAAAAAAGAAACCTTACCTGCATGATTTTAAAAATAAAGATTTAGAGTCAAGAAATAACTCTAAATGCTCAAGTGAGTTCAAAATTGAAGCTTGGTATGATAAATCATGTCGCAGATATGACTCTGAAGGAAATTAATTGCTTGAATGACTGTCTAATTTGACCACTAAAAAATCATGTTAAATTCAATTTTGACGAAATGTTACTAAATGCATCATTAAAAATTAGCATTTCTCCATAATTTTATAAATATTATTACATTTGCATTTAAGTCTATTAGAATAATCAATTTATCAATCTCCAATATATTTGCTCTCAAAGTTGGCTAGGCTGATGCCCAAAGCAATGTAGGGCTTTAAAGGATAAGAAGCTTCCATTCTAAAAATATCTTCAGTTGTTTTTCCCAACATCATTACTTCTCTGGAGTCCTTTGGATCCTCCAGAATGAAATTTTTTATTGAAGGTTTTTGGACTCGTCCTGCGAAATTGAGAATGAATCCTTTTGTCTGCTCAGAATAAATAGGTCTTCTATTTTTGAAATACCATATTTTGGTTTCGTTTTCCTTTCTATTATATAAAACATCTAATCCTATTTACTCATTTTTGATTGCTCCCTAGAGATCCAAATATTTATATTAATCTTTTAGTATAAAAACTTCAAATTCACGAGGTTTTTTGGGCATCAGTTGCCCAATATATTTAATAGTGGCTTGGATATAACGTATATTTTGTCCCATTAGAGCTTTCTTCGGACTAACACCCGAGCTAAATATGTTCAACGCACTCCCCATAAAATTTGATCGCATCTTTCCAATGAAGTTATCGCTTTCAACATTTTACTCTCCTTTTTCAACGGTAATATAATAATTAGCAGTTGTATTTCCCATCATTTTCTTAGCATAAGCACATTTCTTCCCATTTTCGTTAAGAATAAGCATAAATTCTGGCCAAAGAATGTTAAAACCCGATTGATCTCGACTGATTGTAAACTTTGCTCTTGTGTCTTTTTGCAGTTCATTTTTTATAAATTAACATATATTAGTCTTCTAATTGGGATATTTATCAATATCCTTGTAAGTAACACTTTCAATTTTATCTTATTTTTGGATACGATTCTTTTTTGTACTTTCACCATCTTCTTCATCACTTTCGTCAAATACAATATTAAGTAATTGCTTACTGCCCAATGGAGCTATTAAAAACTCTTTGTTCAATGCCGTCTCTGGTTAATTAATTTCTTTTTTTGGTTGCTCTTGATCATCTTCACACTTTTCCTAATCTGATTCCGAACTTTCAAATTCCATCTAATGTAAAAGATGAGAAGATCTATGTGAAATTCTAATTTCTTCCGTTTACACCTTACTTGATTGTTCTTATTTTTTCTTTGGGCAAATATTGTAATTAATATCTTCTTCGGTTTGTGAAAATAATCCTCGAGTCAGTGCAGTGCTTTCGTATTTATTGCGTGTCTGGCTATAATTTGGATAATTTGATTCTATTTTTATTTTGTTATTATCCTACTAACTGTTATCACTTTCTTCGTCAATATGGACATCAAGCATCATTTGCCTAACATTTTTCATTAATATTATATTTATTTCATATGATAATTAATCTTTTATAAATCTATTTATAATTTACTAATGGATCCCAGGAAAGACATAACTTAAATATCAATATAAAGAATGTATCTTCATTGAAATGATAGGTATGATCAATATTACTTTATAAAATCAAAGGAATTATGGAAAATCACTCCGAAGCCCAGAAAATTCTGTGAGAATAGTGTTCACACCTGATGTATCACTATTATTATCGAATAATCCAAAATCTTCAATGTCTTCAAGGAGATAGTACTCCTCATTGGCATTGATGGAGCTTAGTTCAAATTAAGAATTATTATCCCAATTAAATTTTAGTCCGTTGACTTACTATTTTTTGCCAAAATAATCAGATTGATTATGTCTTCCAGATTAATCTTTAGATTTTTTAAATAAATCCTTTGATATTTTAGAAATATCTGTTTCTAAATGATGGTCGGGGATATGTGTATCCGCTAAATCAAGTTTTTCTAATGTTTAATGGGTAGAAATGTCTTCTTATTCCTAACTTGGTTAATCATCGTATATCTTTATCATTTATTATTTCAAAAACTATCTTTTCTTTTGCAGCTAAATAAAGTAGTCTTTTAAAGAATTTTTCAAATGTAATCCTTTCCATAATTCCATTTTTTTTCTAAACTATTTCTATATGATAATCTGCTTTTTAAATTTTTATTAAAAATCAGATATTTTTGACATATATTTCTTTGAGTCTTAGTTTGATTTGAATAAATTGACCAATCTTTTTGAAAAAAGATTTTTTGAAGGATTAACTAAAATTATATTTTTTATTAATTGTTGACAGTACTTTCTATACAAATTCTTTTTTTATGCATCATCCCGATCTTCCCAAGAAATAGCTGGAAATATTGCAGTAAAATAGCAGATATTAATATAAGTTTTTTTCATATCTAAAAGATGAGGATTATCTGCTTTTTCAAGTTATATTTTGATATTGATGATGGAGCTTTGCAAGACATGCACGATCTTTTTGAAAATGAAATTGAGGACATTTATTAAAGTCTTACGTTGCTCTGCAAATTTCCACTTGTAGTCAGCGTGATACCGAATTTTATTGTATATCAAAATTAATCTTTTGAAGATTAAAGCATGCTTTAGGGTTTATATAATCGATTCGTATGGGAAATAATTGTAAATTGATTCGATGTTTAGACAAACATCGTAAACTCCGAATAAAGTTTTCATCAACCGTTGAATAAAATTCTTCGAAGGATTTTAATATTTTCTGATTGTTGCTGTGCTCTTCGAGATTTATTATAAGTCAATTGTAAAGTCTTTAAGTTCTTAACATATTTATTCTAGCCTTGTTCTTAGAACTTGAACACAGTTTATAAAATCTTCGTTGTATTCATCTTTCTTCATTGAAAATACGTTGGATACGATTTTTCTTACAATTTATGGATTGTGTAAACCGTAAATTAAGCATATATCTAATAATTTGCAAGTATCTAGAAACCAATTGTCATAGACGATATCTTTTTGATCTATTGTTTATGCATGACTGATGCGATAAAATACGAAAAGTACTACTTTTCTCAGTTAGTACCAGACTTATGCCTCATTTTACTGGTAGTGACTTTGATCAGATTGACTCTAATTAATGTTTGCTTTTTTTTATTTTGAAATTTAGGCTAATGGGGGCGGGGATGATTTCATTTGAGAATATTTGTAGTATTCTATTCGAGAAAAAACAATTAAGCAGCTTTAAAGACAAACTCTTAATCTAGTTTTTACCCCGGAGCTTGAAATAAGTATTTTTTAATTTTGTTCGGATTAAGCTATTTATTATTGAGTTTTTAAATGTTCCCAAAATTACTTGTCCCGAACTTTGAGTAAAAAATTAAGATCTCTAAGTATTTTAGTAATCGAATAGTTAAAATCACCCATCATGAGGTTATGGAGTCCATTATGTTCAATTTAATCTCCAATTACAAGTGGATGATATTCCGTTTAAAGGAATTGTTTGCGAAGATCAACTTTCACGACTTTTTAACTGTATTGATAAGGTTTTTTTGCGAAATCGTATCTCATTCTATGAATTAATGAAGCGGGTCAATTTTAATAGACGGATATCTCTGATAGCGATTAAATCTATAAGCAATTGCCTTATACTCTATTTTTTTAAGCTATGTATTGCGCTTACAGTGACGATTGGCTCGATTATGCTGGCAATGATCTTGATGAAATAAATTGAGTAATTTTAATAATATGGCCACAAACAATATAAAAATCAACTAATGAAAGATGATCTAATACCTAAATTATATGAAATCCAAATAATTTTTTTCTCAGCTGTCTTTAAGAGCAGACTAATCACGATTAAAATAAATATTTCAATCATTCTATTCACTCGTTCTTTTTTCTTAGTCTCATTTTAGAATGCATTAATGATTATTTCATTAGTTTTTTGTACATAAATTTCTCCAGTTATTTATTTATTTTTGTACTTTTTGATAAATATAAATCTTGAGTAATATCGTATTTTATTTCTTATTAGATTAAAGGAGAAAGTTCATTGTTGCATTCAAGCACGTTGATTCCCTTTTTTTTCAAAGAACTCAACTCTTTTGAATTTTCATGACTCACATATCTTTAAGTTTTCCATTAGTCACAAGAAAATGTATTTTTAGTTGAAGAAAACAAATTATAAAGTTTATTGTTTCCAGTAAATGTTTAATTGCCATTTGTTATCGCCTATTCGATATCTGATGATATTGTTGTTTCGGTAATTATTTCCTTTTTATTTATTTTGCTTAATTCTTCATTTTATGGTAAATAGAGTTGAAAATCGAGCTTATCAATATTCTCTGTTTTATGAATTTAGCCCTTGAGACTATCATAATATAGTTGATCCAGAGTCAGATTGATTTAATCTTCATTGTTATTAATCAACTGCTCATTCTCTCCTAAAAAAGCATTGTTCATTTAGATGAAATGTGATTGATACTCTTACCGAATCTCTTAACCTTATTGAATTATTTTCATGACTTCTCTGATTAAAGTTAATGAATAGTTCATATGAATTGAATTTATTACTATTTCCTTAACTTTTTCTGCAAGAGTAGGCAAACTATTTTAAAAAAACTAAAACCCAATTGATTTAATAATTTCAATTAGAGTTTAACAATGCCTCGATGGAACTTTGAAGCACATATTTTCCGATGAAAATTCCTACTAAAGCAATTTCCTGTCGTTTGGATTATTTGTCGAGACCAGAAGCATATATAAAATGAATAAAGATTTACAATATCAGGAAGAATCAAAGTAATGGCTTTTTTGTAATACTACTTCTCACAGTAGAAACTCTTGGGGGATCAGATTGACGGTCAAATTAAATTTATTATTGCACACTGAATGTTTCTTTTTTGGTTATTTTTGAAGTTTTTGATTATCTTTAACTAATAGTGGGGCGTCCTTTTTGTGATTCCTATAAATCAATGGTCCTTTTCTAACTATTTTCCTACTATTTAGCCTATGATTAATCTTTTTTTCCTTTTCCAAGCTTAAATATTCGTTGAACTCCCATTGTAATAATCATGAGTGATAATGGAGCAAAGTAAGCAAGAAGACTAAAAGCAAGGATCATTCTTTGTAGGCTATTTGTCATATATTGTGAATTGGCTGCGAGTTCAATCCAAAGATAAGTAAATACTATTGGGCCAAGTATCTTAATGAAAAGAAGAAACATTACAGAAATAACAAGAATAGTATTTAGGAAATAATAAAGAATTGTAATGAATCTGCTACAACAGCTTTTCTTGGGTTTTTCACTTTCTACAGGTTCCTCAGCATCTTTTGTTTTTTATATTGTTTTTTATTTTAAATCTGACTGTTGACGTTAGTAGATGAAGTTGATTGAGGGTACAAGGATAAAATACATTGCGAAAAAAGCAATATACAAATAAACAATCGCATCGATAAAACTAGGTCGCTTTATTATTGCAGGAGTTCTTATTAACTAATTTTAACCTGATGAAAGAGCACATATTACAACCAATCCAACTTCACCAAAAGCAAATCCTGATACAATGGGTCCAAACAGTAAAATCCAAAATACTTTCCAGCATTTGCTTTTTGATAAAGCTATTGTACCAGTGAGACAAATAAAGCAGAGTATAGATTCAATGGGATAGAGAATAGCAATAACATATGCCCCTCCCTTTACATTGTCAAAGCACTTACTATTCATTGGATTTGTAAATACAAAGTCCAGAATTGTCCCTGCCAATATTAACGTAAATACTAGTGAAGTACATATCATGATGGGATATGAAGGAGAAAAGTTAGTGTGAATATGCAAATACTACTTGAAAGTGATTGCTCTTAGATCTGCAATATAGGTGAGAGGAGCTTTAGCTATTCGTGTAAGCAGCTTTTGCATGCTGAATTGATATAATTATAATTTGATATTACTTAATTTAAATGAGAGGGTTAACAATTAATAGTAAATGATACAATATATATTTAATATAATTGAAGGATAAGTAATGTTTTGATAAAATTAATTATCATTCATTGGCTGGAGGTGCCTTTATATTTTCTTTATCCAACACATGATTGTCATCATTTATGTAGCTGTCTGTTTTTATTAGGTGAGCAATTTTGCTCAGATACCACTGATTTTTATAGACATAAGCCGCCAAGATTATATATAAAATTACTCCTATAGCAGTAATAACGAATATAGAACCAATAAATATGGACTTACTAATTGATAAATTTGATGAATAAGTGCTGAAACATTGAAGATAGACCTGAAAGATGTTTGCCAGATAATTTCTAATGACTCCTTCAGTATAAAATAATAAATCGATTTAATATTGTATACTACTACTGTTCATTGATGATAAAAATGCACTAGTATTATATTTGACGATTGTTTCCAATGACGACATAATTTGAGTCATCTTTTGAATCGTTGTAGTGTAAATTATGTTGACCTGATTAGAGTATCGAGGATCGCAACTGATATAGTTGCACATATATTGGTATTGAACCTGTGTCAGGTAATTTTAAAAAGGAGCAAATTAAGTGAAAGCTGATTATTGAAAATTTATGATTAATTGAAATTTATAGAAGTTGGGAAGATATGCATCAAAAAGACTTGTGTTGACTTTATTATAAGTGGCTCTTAAATTTATGAGATTTAGAAGGCCGATCGTTGCTTTGGAGAAATAGGATGCTAAATAAATTAAATTTTACATACTTTGTAAAAATTAAAAATGTTATTGGCCGAATTAACTTCATCAAGATCGTTCATCATGTTGTTTTTTATTTGATTTCCAACAGCAAGACTTATCACTAGCAAAACAAGGATTACTGGCACGATTAAAAGCACTTTATTACGATTAGACAGGGCTATTTCAAAAGAATGATGAACAATAGAAGGCTGCTGTGGTTGTCCTTCATTTCGGTTAGTTTGAAGGGTTTGTAATATACTTGATCTATTTAAAGATTCGTCCATTAAATTGCGGCCTGACATTTATCGGAGTGACATTTCTGAAATAGAAGCTTGTTCTCGTGCTGAAGCAGTCATATCCGGTAAGATAGTGGAATCATTCTTTTTAGTTATTCTTATATCTTAAAATTACAGTCTGTGATAATTAATTTATTCTTTGGTAATCTTAGAGATGAATTGTTTAGTTGAATCAATAAGTTATTGCTGGTCACGAATACAGCCAATGACATTGAATACTTCATTTTCATTGACTCTCATTTTATGTTCTAATCGTACAATTATCAAATATAAGAAAATAAGCAGTATTACTAGGACTACTAATGCAATAATGTCAATAGTTTTATTATTGCTTTCTATTCCAATAAACGAGTTTAAAAGGCTAGTTCTGTAATCATTTAAAGCACTCACAAAAATAGTTTGAAATGATATCCGGGCTCGAGTCATTGATGAGTTCACGACAAAAGGATCATCGCTAAATTGTTCAACCATATAAGCGTTAGCTAAAAATTATACTATTATATCATAAAGAGGTTTTTTATAAATAATTCCAGGCACTAGGGAGGGTAAAGTATAGGTATTATTGATGAATTGCTTTAATTCTTCATTAACTGTCTGCAAGGAAAGGGATTATTGAACTAAATCGTAGCTAGTAAAATTATTTGAATATCCGTATTGTTAATTCAGGTCAATGTAACTCATATCCATACCCAACTTCAAGCTAACGTTATAAAAGTTTAATAGCTCATTGCAAGTATTTACGACATATGATTTATTGGCGCTTTTGAAATTCATTGACGACAAAAATTCATATTCACAGACAAATATTCCAATCATGAGAATCAAGCTCACCACAAGCAAAATTAAATACTCCATAGAAAATATGCTCTCCAAACTGGCTTTAAGTTTTAAATAATATTCTTTAATAAATTACCACTCGAAGTGTATAAGGTTCATCGAATTTAGCATGTTCATAATTTTTTAATGGGCGACCTACTCCTATGATACTTCAGATGGAGATTAAATGGAGCGAACAAAATAAACAACTTTTTGTTTTTAAACAATGAAAGTTACCAGAGGATGATATTATATCACATTTTCTTGACTCTTGTGAAACTGCGGTTAAGAAAGTGAAATTGGTTATTTGAAATATTCCCCAATTTTGTGAACTTTATTCTGAATAGGATTTAAATCAGAAAGATTTTATGAGCATTCCATAATATCTTAATTTTCAGCAACGAAAATGAAATTGTTCCAAGAATATTTGTTGTTTTTTTTAATTTGAATATATCCTTCGAGCCGCAGTTATTATCCAATATCATAATGAAGTCTGAGAATGATGTTGCACTCTTCATAATAGCCCCATTTATTTTTTGCTACTGTTTTTTTGCTGAACAGATAGAGGGTTTAAAATCTCTAAATTAAAAGGAGCTCCACATATTATTTATGATTTTTGCGATAAAATTCTGGTAAAAAAATTTAACTCTTTTGCCCCTATAACTATTTTCGGTTGTATCCTAATAATGAGCTTACATTCTGTCCGATTTTCTGGATTTTGAGATGAGATTCTTCAAGACTCAATCGCAAGAATACTTTTTCATCAAGTTAAAAATTTAATTCAAAATCTTCATTAAAAGCCAGCGCCTATAGGATTTTATTGCCTTTTGTGATATCTCGAGCAACTTCAAAAATATATGAAACATAGAGTAAGCTGAGAGTTACGCATTTAACCTCAATTTAATCAAAAGATTTATTCACTGATTGTTATAAATAAACAAGTTTATCTGAGAGAGTTCTTAGTTTTTATGGTTGTATTTCAGGTTTTCTGGTGTATTACCACAAATTAATATAGGCAATGGAAGTTTTTAGAAGAAGACTTCTGAATTCATCACATTGATAGTAACATTGATAATGCAAGAAGTGAATTTATTTATTCTTTTACTGATATAGGCTCAAAAGAGTTTATTAAACTCTATAAACAAGAATCCTGTTCATCCACGAAAAGAACTTCAATTTCATTTTTATTGATTCAATTATATTCTTTGACTTTAGGAGTTGATGATTCCAGAAGAGATATATTTCAGCTGAAATAAGAAGTGATTAAAACGAAGTTGTTCTTGCTAATAATACGGAAAGCTTTTCATATATTAATGCTCTTCTTTGAGAAGGCTTTAGAGATTATCGAAAATTTTCCCCTAAAAAATTATTCATTTCCATTTCCATGATTTCACTATATGTTTTTCCATGCAGATATTTACAAACTTCAAAAGCTAGTTTAAGATATTTCTCTTGGGAGATAAGTTCATCTAATTTTATTTAACTCTTTCTTTTGCTATAGAAATAGTAAACCAATTGTGAAATGAACAAAGGGACAACCAATTCGGCTAAAGCAGGAATATTAATCCATATTGATAGCATGATTTAAATATGGCAAAATGCCATCCATAAATAGAAGCGTAGCGTTAATTCCTTGACATTATTATTCTTCATCATCGAGGCTCTCTTAAGGAGAAACAAAAGAACAAAGGCACTTATTGAAATAATTTGGAAAATTATCGAAGTTTGCCATAAGGTGGAATGAATGACTCCAAAACTTATGACAATAGGATTTATTATTTTTATGAAGTTAAGATTTTCAGCTCCGACATTTTATGAGTAAAAGTCAAAAGAAATATTACTGACTACATCGATTCCTATGAGGATTATCAGAATTACTAGTAAGATAGCATAACCTGAATCTTTCGATATCTGCAAGGATTGAATCAAAAAATTTAGAATGATGACATAAAAGAATTTGATGAGGGAAATTTCTCTGCGAATTTTTATCAAAACAAGAATAATGAATAGTATAAAGATGTTTAGTTACATGTTAGAAAAAGTGGATAGTATTGAATTTGTAAGTGGAAGATTGTAGATGATGGGCAAGTAAAGAAGAACTTGCGCGCATTCAGCTAATATTTGCAGAAAAGGAGAAAGGCGATTTTTATTTACAAATAACTTTTTAGCTATAGATACCCACCACTTAGGTTTTTCTATTTTCATTTGATTTTTAAATTAATTTCATATATCAGGTAATGAATCATCAAATTATCCTCAGTATTATTTGAATAACAAAAGTAATAAAATTACGATTAAATAAAATGTATTCATGGCTAAGGCAACAATTATACGAATCTATCTTGACTGAAGCCTTCATTACCAATTAAAATTAAAAAAATTCAGTGGTTTGATATTACATTTAATATATTGGTGAAGAAACATTTACGATTAATATCTCTTTAATTATATTATATAATCTAATCCAGCTTTTTCCCATTGAACAAATGTTTCTTAACTGATATATTTTTATTTAATATTAATAATGAAAGCTATTTTGAATAAACTTAATAGATCCATCTTCTTTAATCATTTCAAAACTATCATTAAGATATATATAGTCAATGGGCAGCGGATCTGTTCACTTGTCCGCTAAGCAGCAACTGGAATGTCATCATGCAGAGGCTTTTGTTATACATTGTATGGACTTCAGACTTGTTGACGACGTTGTTAATTTCGTTGACAATTAATTGAAATTGAATCATAGCTATGATACTTATGTGGTGGCTGGAGCAAGCCTTGGATTTACTCAAAAAAAATATCCGGAATGGGGATAAGCACTATTGGGTCACATGCATATTGGAAAAGAACTTCATCATTCAAGGTATTTTGACTCAAATTTAGAGAAGTCATTTTCATTGATCACAGAGACTGTGGGGCCTACAAAAAGTTTTATCCTAATTCGCCACCAGAATAGGAAGAGGCCTTGCACCGCAAACACATGCAATAAGCTTTTGATAAATTGGCCAGAAAATTTCCTTCTTTCATATTTAAGGGATACCTGATGGACCTGGAGGGCAAATGCATTGAAATTCCAGTTTAAACAAAAACAAATATTATTGCAGAACTAGCAGAAGATCCATTTTTGGCTTCTCTATTCAAATGAATGATTTTGATTGTCTTCATTTCTAAACAATATCCCTTATTAATTTCCGTTACATAAATTCAAATTTTCAACAATAGCATTTTATTGCTTATTTTATCACTTCCACAACCATAACCAAAATTCAAAGTTTTAACTAAATTTGACCCACAGCAGAAATATTGATGATCAATTTGCTTTTTCAGCGATTTTTAAATTTAGTACGATTTCCTGTTTGAAGTTTACCGATATTGAGCTCCCTCTCCTCATAGTATCTTTCTTTATCAACAATTGCCTTGTACTGTTCGTCAGTAATAATTTTTATTGATTCAGTCAGATCGTGAATATCTTCCTCTGCACCATCTTTCTTTTTCAAATCAAATATTTTTTATAGATTAACAGGTTTATCTTCTCCATGTTTTTTTCTCCAACTATCAATTTTTTAGGACTTTTCAGGATAGGTTTCTTTTAATTTGATGATTTACTCCTCTATAAACTATTTTTCGTAAACTTATTAGTATTTTCCTTAGAGATCAGCCTCGATATAGAGAGGGGGTTTCTATTCTTATGGAGTTGACATATGATCCTTCATATAGATTTCGTTATCTTTAAGCGGCTATAAATTTATTTTTGTCTTGTCAACTCCTTTTTTCTTATTATTTTTGCTCTTCATCTTGGCTTCGATTTTTTATAGAAAATCAATCCACTCCTCTCTAGTAGTGGGGACTTAATTAGAATGAGCAAACATTTTGCCATCTGTAAATTTATACACAGTTTTCTCCAGTTAAGTTTGATTATTTTATTATTTAAATTTGTCCATCATCCGAATCTGTTTCAAAATTTAGTTCACCTTAACAAACGGATCTTGAGAGAACATATTTTCGATATCCTTCTCAGATTTTCCTTACATTTTTAACATTAGAATATCGTTTTTTGCTTTGTTTCTGATCAACTGCACAGGATCCCAGTTGTATTTGTTTTGATACTCTCGAACTATATCAGTCTTGGTTTTTGCACTTCCTCTATAGCGATTCAAAAACTCTTTCATCGCTTAAAGGTGATAATTCATTGCAAACCCCTTCATAACGAAAAAGGAAACTGGTGATTTTTATCTAATAATTGCTGGTTTAAAATTATAGCTTTCATGAAAGAAAATTTTTCCGCTCTCCTGAATAAGAAAAGCATTACATCTAATATTTTACTACTCTCGCAGTTGAGTATCTTACAAACCAAATTTCCTCCTTTCTCCAAAAAAAGGTTGCTAAAGTACATAGCCTCGTAAATAATTTGGTTTATTTAATATCCGTCTTTCTGCAAATCTCCAGTGAATTCAGGCGATACATCAATGAGAATAGTGTTAAATTTGCGGGAGTTTAACTCAAGAGCAATGTTTGTTCGCACTTGTTATTCAAGAAAATTTCCTTTAACGTAGGAGTGATTAGCACGAGTTTTAGAAAATTAAAGAACGTCATTGGAGATCACTTTATGAGAGTAATTTTAATTTTCAGCCATGCCCATTGCCATATCTGTCCAATAGAAATTGGGTCCAGCCCCGATATCTAGCACCCAATCTCCCTTACTGATGACGTTAAAGCGATGTTGTATTTCTTGTAGACAAATAGAATTGCTATTTTTATCTTCTTTATGACTCTAAGTTGATACGTAATTTACATATTGTTTAACGATCATGCCGATCAACTGATCATAGTTGCTTTTCATGATAGACTCCTTTGATAACTTAGAGAAGAAGCAAATTGTTGTCCTTCTCAGAGCTTTTAGCATTCAGCAATTATTAACCCAATTAATTATAAATACATTTAATTAAAATAGGGGTTGGGGTTGGGGTTGGGGTTGGGGTTGGGGTTGGGGTTGGGGTTGGGGTTGG
>Ga0302188_10000399_pt1 | contig 37121 bp, 37 predicted proteins | sample II_Bog_E2_1_FD_198783 | JGI IMG/M metagenome (GOLD analysis project Ga0302188, IMG submission 198783) | Peat permafrost microbial communities from Stordalen Mire near Abisko, Sweden - II_Bog_E2_1 | ecosystem: Environmental > Terrestrial > Soil > Wetlands > Peat | place: Sweden: Abisko... | reverse complement strand
ATTTGTGGCGAAATGGTAAAATTATTTTATTCAAAATAAAATAAAATCTATATTGATTCAGTAAAATAAAACATTAAATTTAAAGGTAATTAATCTTGAATTAATAGCTAATTAGAAATATTATCATAACACTTATTAATTGCTATCATCATCATGGAGCCCTTGTCTAAATTGGAAAAATAGCCTATTATTTTAGTATACTATAAGTTTCGAGGAATGGCGCAAATAGTACGATAGCTGCTCTGCTACCTCGATCTCTCATTTCAAGACATCTATTTAGAGCAATACCACCAGCAGAAACTGTTTCTTCCCACAACTGTACTCAATCGACTGAAAGGAATCACAATTGATCAGGCAGTCCTTCCATTACTTATTCACTAAGATATGATTATTTACTAGGTTTATCCAATTGTGGCCTATTTATGCAGAAGATTCAACAGAGAAGACCTTCTTGGAATTAACCTGCAACAGAAAGTAGCAATAATAACATTCAGGCCAAAGTGCAAGAAATTATGGAAATTTATATGCGCTACCTGCCAAACGGAATCAAAATGCTTATTAATTTTGCTGAGCAAGCAGCTTTAATTGAACAAGATGAACTACTACTGCCAAAGATATCGGAGTGGTACATGCAGTTTTTAGCAGTATCAGGGTATATGCGTGAACTAAGCGAGATGCTGCTTCAACAAGAAGATCCTTTCTTTGTCCTTGGAAATATCACTATAGTGGATTTTTACTATGTTGAGAGTGCTCACTTTCTTCTCGGGATGTTTGGTTGCATAACAATGGAAATTGCAAATGAACGATGGCATCCACGAATATTGGCTTATAACGGGAAGACAAAAGGTATTAAGTACTTAAAAGCCATTAAACGCTATCACGAGGCAATGAAAAATCAACCGTACTATCTAAAGCATAAAGGGTATTTGTAATCATACTCGGTGATCGGCTCTCTAGGAAGTAAAACTACAGCTTCAGGAATGGCCAAATTATGGGCCACAGATATATAAAATCTAATATGAAGTCAATTAAAGATTTTGATTCTGAGATTTATTCGATATTATCTACAAATTATAAACTGTTATGATTTTTGATCTATAGAGCAGAGATGATTTGGTTTATATTTACAATCTATTATTATCTAACATTCAATCACTCACTTTGGAGTCTTCTTTTCTATTCTGTAAGAATAGTTTGAATTGTAGTAATTAAACAGTATCCTAAGCTCGTTCATGCATTTCATAGGCTATTTGCTATCAATTTACCGTTTTATTCGCTCGTTTTCATCATTGTTAAGAATAAGAACAATTTTGCCTTTCTCCATATTCAAGGAAAGTAAATGACAAGTCTGAAACGCTTCATCCACTTCGAATGATTGGCGTCTCATAAATAGCAAATACTCAAACGTCACTGAATAGCAGAATATTTACCTATAAGCAGCTGCCCACTTTTAAGTTCAAATAGACCACACCAACTCAAGTTTTCGTATCTGGAATTTAATAGACTCAACTACTTGTTGCACTGTGCTAATAGCGGGTCGTATGTTCTAAACTCTCTAAAAGAGCAATAAAAGGGGCGAGGGTCATATCTTCTTGTTCTAAGCTATTTCGCTTATTTGCTAAACACCTTAGTTGTATTTTTTATTCCTTCAGCAGTTTTCGAAGTCGCATCGATCACTCCTGAGACTGGTTTAACAATTAGACCCGTGATCCCTTTAAGTCCGCCCAAGAAAAATCCACCAATCCCATCTTGACTAGCTCCTTTAATGGGCTCTGTGACCAAGCCAGTAATTCCTGTAAACAATCCATTAATGATACTTTTCCCTCCACTCATTAATCCATCGCCGACATGCTCTACCCTCTAATTTTTAATTTCTTGCCTGTTCCTTTCAAAAGTTTTATCATAGGAAGCAAGACCTGATATACCGTTGCCAATTGCTCCAGTTATTGATTCAACCGATCCAAAAGCACCCTCGACGGTATTAGAAAGAAGAGATCCAGTGCCTAGTGCTAATCCTTTTCCAATTCCAAGCACTCCATCCTACTCAAATCCATCAGCAGGCAAATTGATTAAATTTTGAAACCCACTCCCGATTTTAGTCGCCAAGTTGATTGGGCTGCCCAAAACAGCCAAGCTTCCAATCATTGAAAAGATTTAACTCTCAAATCCTTCCTTAAAATGAGAAGCTAATCCACCTAAAAATTAAATTAGGGAATTGGTCTAAAAATTTTGTATTTTCTTGCCATCGACTTTAACTTTGCAGTCATTGATGGATAGAGCTTTAAGCAGCGGTCCTCCCCAGTTATTGACATGTTTGTAAGTTAGGATGAGTCTAATAGGATGTATTTCTGCTTAATTGAAGTAGAGTTTATCATTAATTTGTTTTTTGTCAGGAGTGAACTTCGAATCCATCAGTAGTTGATAATCCGTGTCTGACTTCTCGTTAAGTTTTTACATTATCATGTTAAAATTTTGCTCTAGGATCTCCAACTACTCGGAAGTGACTGTGAGGATAGATTTTCTCATTGAAAATCCAATATATGCGATGAGATGAGGGTTTTATCGAGATCTTTTAAGAATAAAAACTATTGCTGGGGCGTTTTTATCTTCTATTTGAGTGAACAAAGAGATGAAGTACGGTTCAGCCCTTAGAGTATTTTAAATTCTGAGATTCTTGATTTCCAGTTTCATCTCTGTGAATTCCTTGTTGAGATAAAAGCTGTAGCTAATATTATGAAGGCTGATGTTAAGCAATTCCTTTCTCAGATTATCGTGCAGTCCCACAATGCTCAAATATATTGCCTTCAATTTCAATTTTGCCTGCAAGTTGTACTTCTTATTGAAGATCTCTCTTCGTTTGACAAAGAAACGGATGACTTTGCTATTTTTTGCAAACGAAATACAATAACTTATTTTGCCAATTATTTTACCTTTGTTTGTTATCTAAACTGTCCGATCAGTCATTGTGTGCTATAAATTTGGGATCACGAAGTCAAAAGTAATTGATTTTTATTTTTACTTTGGATTCAATTCGATGTAGGCACGAATTTGATGGTCTTGTGAAGGCAACTCGAATCCAAAACATTTTTACGATTTCGCTGGGACATGATAAACAAAATTATGAGGATCAATACCCTTTATGTACTGTTAGTTGCTCTTAGAAAATAGTGCCTATTGATAGAGACTGATGTTAGCATCTGGCAAATCGTTACGGATAATGCATTTTGAATCTGCGTTCATGATATGAATGAAAGTGGTATTGTTGGTCTACTCAATCCAAAGTTCATAAATTTTATAAATTGTTGGTTGTTTCATATTTCGGATTGTAAAGGTTTCAATTGACTTGGTTATTGGAAGAGGAGCCGAATAACACCACGATTGACCTTATTCGACAATTGAAATACAAAGCAGTTCTCTTAAAGATTTCTGATTCCAAATGAACGACCTATTTTCTTGGGGTTTTAAGAAGGTTTTGTCATTCTCAATGGAGTCAACTTGCCGATAAACAATATTTTCAGTTGTTTGGTTACATATTATATGGGAATTGGTAATTTAGATAACTTTCCTAAACTATTTGATGGTGCTATGGCAAAAAGACTCGAGATAGCTGTAGCAGGAGAATGAATATATTTGGGTGGCGGTTTCTAGGCTGAAAATTTATCGAGTTAATTTCCCATTCATTCTTTTAGAAGATGAGTTTTTGGCAAGACTCACCTTAAAATCAAAGTTAATATCGGGCAGAAGATATATTGTAACCTTTTTGCCTTTTTCTTTGAAAGAGTATTGATAAAGCTGCTTAATCTACATCTCACTAAACTAATAATTTAAGCCTGTATAGTCCATAATATATGAAACACTATAGATATAGTATTCGTGTTTTTTATCATTATAAAATACCTTTAAGAAAGATTATCGGTAGGGCACTCCTTGAATTGTTAGTTCAGAATTGATGCCCACAAACTCACCTGGAATCACCACATAATCACAAACATTTAGAGGAATTAAAGTATAATTATAGACAAGATTGTTTTTTCTGATAGTCAGAGCTCCTTGATATCCATTATATATATATCTTTATGTGCGAAGACTATTATAGAAATTGGCCTTGACTCCTTTGTGAACTCTGTCATCGAGGACTATTGACTGGTCTCGATCAAAGGGGTAATAAGTCCTTTTAAAAATATTTTCAGAATAATCGTTAATATATTTTTTAGACCGAATTGTTAATATTTTCTTTGATCCTTCGATCTCAACGTCAAGATACAGTTGACAGTGATCTGGAAGTTTGACTCCTTTGGTTGTAAGCAACTCAATTGTAAATGATTTCTCACTATCGAGAGCAATTCCTTGAATTTCCAACAGTGCTATATTCTTATGGAGGAGGAGGAATGAAAAGTACTATTTTTGTTCGTTGTCGTCATACAGGTTACTTATCAATTTATTAGAAATGTACCTTATTTTTTATTTGTCCATTATGATAAATTTACTTATGTGGTTTTCGTCGAATATTTAGAGCGGGTAACCTGTTTCGTTTCGGATTATGTAGCGAGAAACATATTACTAGACTTCATCAGGCAGATATGTTCCCTATTCATATAAGTTTAGCTTGTCATCGATCATGTTTAGAGATTTCTTGATACTTATAGCCATTTCTGTCGAGAAGTTTATATACATTTGCTTTACGATATCCACTTAGAGGATATTATGAATGTCTATATTATCAATAAGATTGACTTTGATCATATTTTGCTCAATAATGGGCTACCATCTGAAGATTTGATCGTTAAAGTATGACACTTATAGAACCAACTCACCATTGTAAATGGCATTGCCTTTATTCACGAACTTCATCAGCTCAAATTTATCAAAATTTATCCGGATGACAGGAAGTAATTCCTTGTTTTCCTGCAGATTAAAGTAGCATTTGATTTATTCTATCTTGAAGATCAACTCGTCCAGAATCTTTTCGTCCTCAACAATATATTTGCTCGAACTGCTTTAGTTGGGCATAAGAGAAGACTCCCTCATTCTTTCTTTATACGCTTTATTATAGACTTATCCTTGCTCAATAACGTCCATCACTCCCTTCCCTAAGATAAAATCATCAACAGATAGATTCCCTTTCAGATTTGTGAGATTCAGCTTTTTCCTTTGAGTTTTTCTGAAGGTGCCATTCCTGATTTTATAGTAATTCTGCTCTCGCAATTAGATATGAACTTGCTCAAGCAACTTACGTGCTTTGTTCTTGAACCAACTAAAGAACTAAAACCCGACAGTGACTTTGAGAGCCATAAACTATTTCAATTCCTCAATATATTCATGATCTATTTCCTTGGCGTTGTATCGATGCTTTAATTGATTTTCAGATTCCCCATTAAATCGAGTCATTTCTAGAGAAATCTATCCCATCATAATTAACTTTTGATTCTGTAGAATTTTATCGGAAAAGCTAATCTTTACGTTGGGCATCGTGACCATCATGTTCATATATCTGGTAATCTTTTGAACTGTTGGAAAAGCCGAGTCAGGAACCATCATCCAATCGCCAATCAGTGGCAAAATTCCTAGGTCCAGCTATATTTAGCATGACTCCATACAGATTTGTATTTCCATCTTTGAATTATTTGGTAGCTTGATGATAAAGTAGCATTGTCCACTCTTTTTCTCCTGGTTGATTCGAACCAAAGACTTTTCTTTTGGCTCAGTTTTACCACTGAAGTCACTGTATTCATAGACATTGATTAAGGCAGAAGACAAGCTGATATCAGTGACGCTATTCGTCTTATTATCTCGATTAAAGAATAGTTTAAATTATTTCATTTACATTGAAAATAATTTTAGCTGCAGTTAGGCGTCCTCGCCAAAGGAGTTGATAGCAGTGAGGGATATTCCATCAATTTTGAGTTCGTAGAAAATTGGCTTTGGAGATAATGTTTTGGTGATGCGATAGTTATGAATGAAAAGCTACCCATTTTAATCTTCAAAATTGAGGTTGAAATTAGGTAGCCTAATGAGCTGTTAATACACAAATTTGGACAGTACAGGGATATTGATAGCCGTAATTTAATGGTCAATTTTGAAGCTTCTATCATACCCAGTGATTTCAGGGGTGATTTAGTTGATTTAATCCTCAAATAGCAATCGATTCAAAGACACTAAGCAATTAAAGGGATATTTAGTCAGTTTAGTGATGACTTCCTTGCTGACACTACTAATGTTCATATTTTTGCCATTGATAAAGATATATTCCTCGTACATTTCTTCGACAAATTCGTATTTGAGCCGATCAAATCTGCGATTAACTTTTAAGGGTTGGTTTTGAATGGTTAATTGTTCCATGTTGGCTAGGAAATAGTGTTAATCATGCTTGATTGCCTCCAGCACAAGTTAAGGCTGCTGAAATACGATTTGGTAGTCCATAAAAAATGGGCATAATATACGTTTGACAACCTATTCAAACTCATTTTATAAAAAATTGATGGGCCTTTAATTCTTATTTATATTTCCTGAAACTAACTGTTTGACAATATCCTAATTAGCAGTGATGACCTCCGTATGAGTCAGTAATAAAATTATTTGAATTTGGAAGTAGTCTAACAGCCGAAAGCAAATCTCTTGGAAATAATGAACGGTGAGCGGATTAAAGGTAAGATTTAAAAAGGAATCGACTCGCTCTTTATTAGCTATTTATTGAGGCGTGTATGCGCTGTATTTAAATTATAAAACGGGCTGATTCTTCGCTGAAGGCTTCTTGGAAAGCAAGCAAAATGGTTCGTAATTTTAGGATATATCGTAAGTTGTTTGAGGATATCCTGAAATTTAGTAAACCTCTAACTATTAGAGAGTGCCTTCGACAAGTTTTTGGCTTTTTGCAACCTCCACCTTTGTGTTTAAAGATTGACTGATGAGCAGAAACATGGGCATGTGACTCTGCCTGTGAATCAACACAACTTTCAAAGCCTGAACGTTTATTTCTATTTTAAAAAATATCTCATCAACTGCTGCATTCATCTGCAAATATTAATTTCTATTATTTTTGATTGAGTTGTTGGATGCTTCTTGAATGTAGGTTTAAATATGTTAATTGAAGTGTGCATCATGTCGAACATTGTTGATAACCTGATCCTTACTGATGCCAAGAGCTGAATTGTTGGGTTTAATCTCCATAAACTCTTTTAGGGTTTGAATAATCATGAGCAAGACATCAGGTTTCCAGTTGATATCTAAAGATTTGAAACTCAACTTGAGAATAACTGGATTTACTTTGGTTATTTTTTATCTTGTTTTCAGAATCACTAGCGAAAACTAGTTCGCTAGCAGCAAATGTTGATAGGCATTGTTTTTGTATATGAATACTTCATCGACCACTCGAATATTGGCAATGTCAAAAGACGTATCGATACTGTCCTCGGATTCAATTACCTTTAAATTAAGGTTGTGCAACTAAATCTTCATAAAAATATCGCCATTGTCTTTTAGATGGTTCCAATTAATCTCATTGATCCTTAGACGAATGTTAAAGAGATCAGGTTTCTATGTAATTTTACTTTTATGCTATAGTGAGCTTACCTCAAGTATTAAACTTTGCAGATCTTTGAGCTCATTGATGTTTTTAAAAATATTTTTCTACCATTGAGACAGCTGCTAATTATTAGCGAATTGTAGGTAGATTGACTCACTGTTCACCATAATCTCTAGAATGAATTGATTACTTTTTGAATTTTCCAATACGGTTGCTTGGATAGTGGCTCCTCTCAGTGAAACAGCACTGTCAGGAATCAGTTACTTATCATTGGTATAGAAATATAAAACATTACCGCTCAGCACACAGTATTGCTCAAACCAATTCTGAAAATATTTATTTCTTTTCAGAACTCTCCCCTGCAGCTTTGCTTTTCTGTTGATTTCTTCTTTGGCTTGGACTTGCTACTGATGACTCTATAACTGATCTTTCTCCTCACCTATCATAAACTTTTTAATGTTCATCAAATGGATTAATTCTTTTCGAGTAGCACTTAATTCAATTTTGTTAAGTAAGATGTCCACACTGATAGTATTGCTATCTTTGGATGTTAGCATATTCACTTCAAAATTTATGTTTTTAATAATGGGGAAGAAATTAGCAGTATTTCGAACAGCTTCAGACGATATTGAAACTGTTTTCAGGTCAATATAACGCATATTGAGTTCAGTCAGTTTGAAAGGATAGACTGCATGTGTTTATTTCATTTAACTCTTCATTGCAATGGTGCCTAAGTCTAGGTGCCAGCAAGTGGTACTAGTCAGCGGCAAGATGAAGGATGGACTATTTAAATTGATGTTTATCGTATAGTATGTTTAAATATCCTTTTATTTTGAATTTTATTCATTTTAATTTTCCATCTTCAGCATTTATAATTTTCCCAAAGCTTCGTTTTGTACTTGTTGGTCAATCTCAGGAAGTGTAAAAAAGGAGTTGAACATTTTCCAGTACTCCTTCTTATAGGTAAACACGGTCTTTCTCAAAGCTAAATCGATAAATTTGTTGATTTTAGTTTTATTGGTAATCTGAGTACTTTCACGATAAATAACTGATAACAGATACTATTCTTCACCAGTATCAATGTTTTCCATTAATTGGATAATGCTAACTTTGTTATCTTCTGCAATTTTGAGATCTACAACTATTTTTTTGACTTTGTTCTGGACTGAAAGATAGCTTTAATTATGACTCTTTTAGATGACGCACATTATGTCCTATATTTTTAATGAGATTCCTTTTAACACGTTGTTTACGTTTTAATTAAAGAAAGAAAAGGATAGACCTTTCATCCTTAAAGAGAGGGAAAATAGCAAACTTTCAAGAGGGCGACCTTTACTTGAGCTGTCCTCCATCAGCTCATTTAACAATCTTTCCACTTCCTTTTTCTCCTCCACAGTTAGTGGAACTTCTTTTTTGCTGAACCAGCCTTGCTTTGCTTTTTTAAGTTCAATTTCCCTCTACAATTGCACCTTTTCTTTAATAGGCTGCATGCTCCAATCGTACATGTTTTATATACTCACAACTTACAACAATTATTTGAACCTCTTCTCATCTTTTTTATCCTTTATGGGTTCTTTGTTGAGGATATGCTGGACAAATTGAGTGCACACTCCTTTATATTTATTCTCATCATCCTTGTTGACTTTCTTAATAGCTTTTTCCATGAGTGTCTTCACAATTATTTCGTTGTACTTGATGCAAGACGATGTAAAATTCAAGAATTGAACGATTTTTTATCTTGAAAAAAATATGTTGATCGGTTCCAAATCGACCTCAACTTCATAAAGAGGTCGATTTACCAAACTGACAGGGTTAATCTTCATCTTCAAAACAGAACTCAAATTAAAGATAGAGTCGGCATCATTAGTCACATATTTTTTCATACCATCAATCTTTTGAGCATCGCTCCCCCTCTTTAAGAATAAAAGATCCTTAGCCTGCTGGTGAGGAATTGACTGCCAATATATTTTAAAATTTTAAATGGTCATGCATTTGTAAATAGTTTACTAAGTTTGTCCTTTCTCTCTCTAGATAAAGACAGGTATCCAGTTCTTATCAGTTGTTTTGAAATTTAGTGATTTGAGAGACATTCCAAAACTATAAGTAAATTTTTAGTTGACTTCCTCGAATCGGATGTGAATGTTGTTAATTTGCATTTTTAGGTTGTCTATCACTTTTTTGGCGAGTTTGTCCATCATTCCTTCCTCTTTGTTGGCGTCTTTCACTTTGTTAGTCAACACATCAAACGTTTCAGCAATATATTTTCTTAGTAACTACTCCTTGGAAATGTCACTGATGTACTTTACCTATCTTTTCAACTAGCAAATGACATAAACATCCTAAATTGTACACGAAACCGGGACTGAAGATAGTTTAGTGAGAGGAGCCTATATAAAAGGAGTATTACTTAAACACTAAGCTTACCAATGTGACTATAGCTAATCTTGAAGGGTGTTTCCAATGCATTAAAATAGGTATGATTGAGAGAGATATTCTCAATACTAAAATACCCTCCGAGAACCTCAATGGTGAGTTTATTATATTCTATTCCATTGATGTACTTGCTGAATTCCTTGATCATCACCTTCTCAACGATTGACTTAATCATTTTTTACAAGTATAATATATAAATCACAAAAGATAATTCAGAAAGATAATATCAGACTTATATTATAAGAGCTTAAACAAAAATAACTATATTTAATTTTACTTCTTTTAAAACAATTATTATATTAGTTCAGCCTTCAAGGCATGAGTTTTTGCATTGTCAATCTGCACCCGCACAGAATATTATTAATCATTAACACATGAGCAGGCCACGATAGAAAAGTAATACCACTACTCTTTTACAAAGAAAATTTGCATTCATTAAATTTTATACCATAACTCAAAAAATGACCAATGAATAATATTTATTATAACAAGATGACCATCGCGAAGAGAATAATAATCCTAACCATCATTATTAGCATCATTAGAGCAGCAGCACCTTGCAACGCCACGTCGCCCTATAAATTTACAGCCAATGGAACCTGCTTTGTTCGTATTTGTTACAACACACAGAATGTCCATGGGTACCTCCGACTCAATACTATGGCGACCCTGTATCATATACTTGTGTTACATTGTGCTCTGCCCCTTCTTTTGGATTTGATGGAAACAAGACCTGCGTGACTACTTGTCCATCATCACCCAATATGACCTATTATGACAACGTAAATCAGATATGCACGACTCAATGCCCAGCCAACTACTATGCAGCAGCCAATCAATCCTGTCTAGCCTGTAAAATTATAAATTATATCAGCTTGCCCAGCATCAACCTATGGAAATTCAGTTTCGTGGATTTGCGTATCTACTTGCCCAATAGGCACATACTATGCTAATGTTACTATACCACTGTGCGTCACAATATGTCCAGCGAATTACTATGCATCACCTATTGATCGAATTTGCTATGTGGGAGGGAGCTGCCCAACATCGCCAGTATCATACTATGCGGATGATAGTACAAACCTTTGCGTGGCAACCTGTCCTTTGGGATATTTTGCAGATTCTTTCACAGGCAGATGCCTCATATACTGCAGTCTCAACTACTTTGCCGACTCTACTACTGGAAAATGCACTCAAACATGTCCTAGTGGATACTTTCGTTCATCTCTCACTCGAACCTGCGTTAAAATTTGCACTGTTGGATATTTCAGCGATAGTGCTTCAATGAATTGTACCCAACATTGCTCCAACGGCTATGGAGACAGTTTGACGGGGACATGCAACAACCCCTGCACTGCTCCTAATTTTGCAGATCCAACCGTTTCTCTTTGCGTTTCTATCTGCTCCTCAGGTCTATTTGCCGATAATTTCACGCAAAGTTGTGTCACTGCTGTAAACTGCTATTCAAATACTATTGGTGATCCGACCACAAACAAGTGCGTTTACGCCATAAGTAAATTTGTTATAATTTAGACTGCCCCAAATCGCCCTACATGTTCGCTGACCTCACAAACAAAATTTGTCGAACAATATGTTCCTCTCCAACATGGGGTGATACCACCACTCAAACTTGTGTGAGTAATTGCCCTTGGGATACCTCAACCTATGTAAGTTATACGAATGCCCTAACCCAGCAATGTGTGACAAAATGTCCGAGTTATCCAATTTTATACGCTGATAATTCGAGCAAAAGCTGTGTTTCAACGTGTCCCCAAACACCACAGGTGGCATTTAACACTTATGCTGATGCGACAACACAGTCATGCGTTACTTAATGCCCGACTGGCTATGTCGCAGATTCCACCACTCTGATGTGTCTGTCCTTTTGCCCCAAAATTCCTATCTTGTAGTTTTTCAACCTCCTTGATGGAACGTGTGTAGAAAATTGTCCGATTGGATACTATGCCTAGCTATTTCGACAAATTTGCACCTTAAACTGCAGCACCAATCCCAAGTATTTCGCATATAACGTCAACAATACTTGCCTTTTTACTTGTCCTACCGGATACTATGCTGATAATAGCACTGGGAACTGCGTTGTTACTTGCCCGCAGACCACCCTACAGTATTCAGATAATTCTACGAACTACTGCGTAACAATATGTCCCTAGTTCCCTAGTTATTTTGGTGAAATTGACATTAATGGCAATAGAATATGTGTTAGTACCTGCCCTGTTGGAACCTTTGCAGATCCAGTCACTCGAACTTGTGTAAATACATGCAATTCTAACCTTGGATACTATGGATAGCTCGTTTCCCCTCTTCGAAGTTGTGTCATTAAATGCCCTTCCAGCGAGTACGCGGACAATACAACTTCCTTATGTGTCATTCGATGCCCCACTTATCCTCAAATGTACTACGGTAATCCGACTGATCTAACCTGCGTTTTAAAATGTCCTGCCTTCCTCTACGGTAATTCTGCAACTAACCTCTGTGTACAGTCAACAAATTGTCAATTGGGATATTTTGCTGATGATTCAACTCATTTATGTGTCAGGATTTGCCCGTTAGCTGTGAACACCTTTGGATAAACAACCTCTCAAAAGTGCTTACAGAGTATTTTTTTGATAATGTAGCTTGTCCAAACGGAACCTACGCCGATAGCACAACCCGACTCTGTTCGCCCTCTTGCAATCCTACATCTGGACTCTATAAAGATCCCTCAACAAAGACTTGCGTAATTAAATGTCCCTCAAAACCTAATTTATATGCAGATTCCTTTGCAATGACATGCACGCAAACGTGCATCAACAACTACTTTGCTCTTGATTCTACTCGCACCTGTGTACAAATATGTCCCTCTACGCCTCTCTATTATGGCAATTATGCTACCTATCGCTGTGTGCCATTCTGCCCATCCCAAAGCTACTCTTTTTCAAACAATACTTTTCGCGGATGCGTTTCGGTCTGTCCACAACGCATTTATTCAGCTTCATATGTCGTTGATCTCTTTGCGGATAACTCCACTTGGTCTTGTGTTGCTCTGTGCCCTCAAAATCAAAGTTATTACAGTTTTTCAGATCCCACTAACTCCAGTATTCGAATATGTGTGTCAACTTGTCCTATGGTTGGCACAAACTTTTATTTCTCATAAAATAGTTCCCAAAGCTGTTTGCTTTCCTGCCCGAGCGCAACTCTATTAACCTACGGGGATATATTCTCCTCTAAATGCGTACGTAACTGCAGTCGCAATCAATACCGAGATAACACCACATCCAGATGCGTGTATGTCTGCTCTCCAGGTTATTTTGCTGATAACACCACTTGGAATTGTGTTAGCGAATGTCCGACTGGTCTTTTCGCAGAGACTATCAATGGAACCTGTGCTAAAAGTTGTCCCTTTAGTTTCTATGCAGATAACTCAACGGGATATTGCTAATCATTATGCAATAATTCGCTATTTCTCTACAGCGACAATACCACATGGAAGTGTGTGAATGTCTGTACAACAAGTCCTGACTACTACGCTGATCCCAATACCAAATTATGCTCTGCTAGTTGCACAGGAGGACTATTCGCTGATAATTTCACCAGATCCTGCCTACCTGCTCTTAACTGCTCAAATGGAACAATTGGCGAACTTATTTCAGGTAGATGTGTCTCTATTTGCCCTATTTCCATACCTTCTTTCCTCGATTAGTCGTAAAATATCTGCAAAACTGCTTGTCCACCTGGACTATACGCTGATAACTCCACAATGATATGCGTTTCGGTTTGCCCCTCTAATCCTGATTTCTATGCTTATAATAGTACACTTCTAGGTGGAATTTGTGTGCTACTTTGTCCTATTTCTCCTCTCCCATACTACCGCTACACAAATACACGCTCATGTATTCTCGGTTGTCCTGGTCCATCCTTCTTCCAAGATACCGACAACTTACAGTGCGTGACTGTATGTCCTCCTAATTATTTTGCATAAATTATAGACCAAATCTGCATCTTGGACTGTAGTGTTAACAACAAATATGGATATGGAGGAGTTTGCCTTAATATTTGCCCCAACAATACATTGGCAGATAATACCACTCACCTCTGCGTTAACTCTTGTCCTTTCGGATATTTTGCTTAAAATGTGTCGTGCGTGATGAACTGTGCAAACGGTAGTTTTGCTGACCCCTTCACGAAACTATGCTCTACTATATGCAGCCCGGATTACTATGCATATTCTCCGACTAACTACTGCCTACAAGACTGCCAACCATACTTCAAATATTTTCCCAATCAAACATGCATAGCAAGTTGTCCCGCCACTGCGAATATATCAACCAATCTTTATATGGATACAACCACATACTCCTGTCTGAATGTTTGCCTTCCTACCTGGTACGCGGATAATATAACTCATTCCTGCACTCAAATATGTACTTCTCCTCTGTTAGCTGATAACTCAACTGGTCTCTGCGTAACACGATGCCCTTCTAATCCTGATTTCTATGGCTATAATGGAGTTTGTTACTTCCCATGTCCTTCCAGCACTCCAGCCCTCTTCGCAGAAAACATCAGTCGTACTTGTATGATGAATTGTCCTAATGGTAGTTATGCCGATTCATTTAATTGGCGCTGCGTTGCCTCATGCTCTGGTGTCCAGTATGGTTACTCTAATGCCACAATTAATATATGCGTTAGCACTTGTCCTAACTCCACTTACGGAAATAATTACACAAAAACGTGTATTAGTGTTTGTTCCAATGGAACCTTTGGAGATAATACCACTAAACTATGTCTCAATAAATGTCCTACTGGCTCCTATGCTGATTCTCATATTCATCTATGTGTGCAGAGCTGTAATGGTGTCATTCCTGAGTACGCCGATCCTTCCACTCACATTTGTGTGACAACCTGCCCGAATATCCCGAGTCTCTATGGTTAATTTCAAGGAAGTGTTCCAGTATGTGTACCCTCTTGTCAAACAGCTGGTTGGTATACTCTAAATACAACTCGTCTATGCGTTAATTTTTGTGTTTCTCCCTTTTTTGCAGATCCCATCAGTGGTACTTGTGCATATACTTGTCAAATAAATTATAACCTCTACGCTGATAACAGCACTCGAATCTGTCAACCTTTTTGCCCCAACGTAACAATCAACAGTACAGTGTTTATCACTTATGCTGATGACAGCACAAAAGCATGTGTCTTTACCTGTCCCTTTGCCCCCAGCCTATACGGTGACAACTCCACAAACAAATGTGTGTTGAATTGTCCTTCGTTGTCTTACGGAGACAATGATACTCGTTTGTGTCTTAGTACCTGTTTCTTCGGAATCTCATTTAACAGTATTATGACATATACATTTGCAGACAATTCTACTAACTTTTGTGTTGCTACCTGCCCAGAAAATAGTTGGGCTGATAATTATACCTACGCTTGTGTGACTGTATGTACAGATGGCACTTTTGCTGATGATTCAACATGGAAATGTGTGCATATGTGCCCAGCAAATCCTGTGTCATATGCATATCAACTCACTAAAAAATGCCTTTATTCTTGTCCAGGGAGCTACCTAGCCTCAGAGGTAGGCCGTCAGTGCATGCTTAAGAGTTGTCCCATCATCCCTTACTTTTATTATCAGGACTTAATTAATAATTAATGCGTCTTGAGTAATTATCTTAATACTTAGAGTGCGTTTATCCGTATTTTGGAGAGATTTCCAGTCAAAGTTGCGTACTGACATGTTCATATGGCTATTTTTAGGATTTAGGAGCTATGACTTGCACGCAGTGCCCAACTCCTTGCCTTACATGTTTGAACAGCTAAAATTGCACCTCCTGCAAAATGAATTTGTACCTCTTTGAAGGGCAATGTGTCACGAGTTGTCCTACCTTCCCGGCCTATTACTATTAATACGATCCCTCAGATTCTTGCCTTCAGGTTTGCCCACCACCATATTTCGGGTTTACTGGCACAGGCAAGTGCTAAAATACCTGTCCCAGCACTTTTTTCAGCAATGTTACATCTAATGCCTGTGAATCCTGCCCCCAAGGCTGTAGCACATGTTATGGGGCAAATTGCTCGAACTGTATAAATGGATATGTTTATGTTCCGAAATACTCTGACTGTTCTATTAAATGCAGCTTGGGTCTTCAATACTTCTTAAATGGAGCCTGCGTATCAAGTTGTCCTAGTGGAACATTCCTCCTTGATGATCTCGTCACTTGCCAGAATTGCAACCCTATCTGCTCATAATGCTTCAATATTGCCAGTAACTGCACTAAATGCCAAGGTACTTTTTGGTATAACTACAACTGTGTTTCTCAATGCCCCACTAATTACTATGTTGACTCAAACAATTTCTGTCAGCAATGTAGCAATAATCCCTCAGCATGTCAAGCATCATCTTTGAGCTATACATTAACCACACAAACTATTAACTATCAACTTTATGCCTTTGTTACATTCAATCGACCAGTTAATCTCACTCAAAGTCAGTTCGCACAAATAGCAATGCTAAAAACACAAAATGGACCACTAAAGGCGAGTGAGTACTCCGTAAGCCAAACGAATCCTACAACTTATATTATTAGTTTTGTGAATTCAGCTTCTCTTAATTAACTGTCGTTATCTCTGTCTTTCAACCCTGGTAGCATATCTGATCTATCTGGTAATGGACTTACCTCAATGACATCTAGTACTTCAGTGTCTGTGGTCACAACAATTAGTTCACAGATGCTGACTCAGGCCCAATCATTATCTAAAAAAGTGAACGTGCTCAGCTATGTGCTGGTTGTAGTGTTGTTCCTAATGATGATTAAGTGTTCATATCCGATGATTGTGCTAATTGATCTGCTACAATATATCCACATGCACATATATGTGCTTGCTGTTCCTTTACCTTATCTCTTCCTACAGGTTCTGTCTACTCTAAAAAATATCAATTTTGCCTTTTTACCTCAGCTTTATACTTTACCAAACCCAAATCAAAACGGACCGTACTACTCTTTTCAATCCGATACAACTTTTTTGGGAAATTGCCAGCCATTCGTGATCTTTTTTGCCATTTTCGGAGGTGCCTATCTGCTTTTTTGGCTGTTATCAATGAAAAAAATAAACTGTTCTCTCTGGTTGCGTAAAAAAGCTAAATATATCTTTTATGGGCGTATGCGATTTAGTTTCATCCACTAAATATTCTATTACACTGGATACTATGTCATATTTTTTGGATTTTATCAATTTACAGGCAGTAATGCATCCATTGAAAAAGCCAACACCAATTTGGCAGCAGCCATTATAGTTGTGGCCTGTTATGCTGTATGGATCATTGCTGTTACTTATATTGCTGTTAAACACATGAAAAACCTAAGCACCATGCCAAACAAATTCAAGTTTTTAGCCTATGAAGATTCACAATTTCCAATGGAGATTCCAATGAGGTGTTTCACTAAATTAATAGTGGGTTGTATTCTAATTGCCCCTCAAGCTGCTACTCAATTAATCTTGCTAATCGTATTCAACCTAGTGTATATCATTTATACTCTATGCTACACCCCTTCCAAAAGTAAGTTGACTAATATCATTAATACAACCATTCATGTCTTCATGATTGCTTACGAAATAGTTCTTTTCATCTACAGCATCAGTGACATGAACTCGAACTATCAAATGGTTATATCATAAGTACTCATATCGATTCTAGGAGTTCTTATTATTGGGGTGATTGCATGGATATTGTATAGGTTCATTATGTATATTCGAATTTAATTTTGTGATTATAAGGCGCCCATCGACTAATCAATCAAGGAATAGGCTGAAAGCAATGTCAAATTGGATTACTAAAAAATAAGAGCCTCAAATAAGCAAGTAGCTGATGTTAAGGAGAAAGAAATGAACATCTCAGAGCTTAATTTTAAAGATGAGCAATAGCAATTATCTGAAACTCAATCTATCAACGTGGAGGAGGCAATGGAACAATTTACATACCACTACGTACCCAAAAAAACAGAGGGTATGATTAAACATTAAAATGAAGTGTTAGGTATTAAAGAGGTCAAAAAGAAAACTGGACGTTTGATTATTTAAATCGATTAGGATGAACTTATCGAGCAAACTGAAGGCACTCCAGTCGAGAAGGAAAGTGAATCAATAAAAAAACGAGTGAAATCTGGAGTCAAGAATGCACGCGACCACCATCTCAGAATTTAGGACAATGACAGTCATCGAGACATTGAGGAGATCAACATACAATAGCCGAAACCAGAGTAAGCGTCATAATCATCAGGAAGTTATCTCCAGAAAAGAAGAAAGAGAAAATAACGGGCGGCAAAAGTATAAGAGCAGAAAGCTGAGAATAGAGTGGTGTGGGATAACTTTGGAGAAGAGGAATTGAATTCGAGGGAGGAGTGATTAAATTTCCCATCTCATCATTCTATCATAGTAAATTAAAACTATCATAATAATATATTGATGATGATTGCAGAAGCATAGAAGGAGTAATATAGGAAACTTCAGTGAAGACTCAGCTAAATTTGTTATTTTATTCTAACAGAGCGATCTACTTTACTTTTAACACGTGCCGCACTTTCATTCAAGGAGTTTGAATCCATTCTACTTTTTTTATAACGACCAGAGGCGATATGCAAAGCGAAATCTAGAAGCTTCTTTTTTTTATCGTGACTGCCAAGTTTCTATTCCCTGCTCTATTTTTATACAATTTTAAGGATTGTTTTTTTGCAGCCCAAACAATATAAATGACATTTCATTAGATATTTGGTTTTTTAATCTTGGGTTTCAATGCCTTGTTTCTCCATACATCGAAGAATGACTGTTTCATTGCAACAAAGTGACCGAGGATGATAGCCAAAATCTATATTAAAATTTAGGTACTTGTAACAAAGATATAAGTTACTTGAGAGCGCGTACCCTCTGCCACTAGAATGTCCTTCTCCTTTAGAACCAAGTCGCAGCATCCGAAAATTCGATTAGTTAAAGCCAATTTTTATAGATACATATCGGAATTGTATGAAATGGACTTGATCTCTTCTGGGAGTTTGTCTGTTATTTCTGGAAGAAGGCAGGCCAGTTTTTACTTTTTAAAGGTAATCACTTTACTTAGTTAATTCCTGACTCTGCTTGGATTTTAAAGAGATATCTCGATGATCTTTACCCGTAGGGACTTTGTGTATATATTTGGAAGCTAAAGGGAACTAGCCGATTTAATATTTTTCAAGAACTGCTGCTGATTGGAGTGGGGACGGTTGAAAACAGGTGGCTGGCCCCGTAGTCGATGAGGCCGCATGAACGAAGAATATATATTTATAATAAATTATCTCTTGATCTCATCGAATCTGGATACGTTTGCAGATTGCATATTTGTCAGTAATGAATTGGATTGATGATGCTAAACTGATTCACCATTATAATGTTTATTATAAATTATAGAATAAGTAGAAATGAGGTGGTTTCTTCAGAAGTTAGCTTTAGTAGGTTTGGACGCATCCTTCACCTTCACCAATATCTTGTTGATATATTTGTTAACGCTGCTGTTAGACTTTAATTTGGGTCTCTCCTGCTGCAAGTTATATGATCGATGCGAGTTTATCTTCACCTCAGTTTTTCTATTATTGAATTTAGCCTGATCTTCTTTTAGCTGTATACTAACAAACCGCCATTCCTCCTCTGATTTCTTAATCCTATTGGGCGTGGTATTCTTGATGAGCTTGCTGGAGTTATTATATTTTGGTAACTAATCTCCCTCTGTGCGCATGATATTTGTAATATTACTGGCGTCCCTTAACTTAAGTCTCAAATTGAATTTCTTCTTTTCCTGTGAACTTTGGTTGGAATACGAGATAGTCTCTTGTTTGCGATGGTATTATTTGAGATCAACCATTTGCAAGCGCTTTAACTGCTTGTATTATTACATATCAGCACTGCGACTGCTACTCAACTATCGACGAGTAACATCACTGATTCTAGCAAATTCATAGTGTCGTAGTTTTGATTTCTGATATCTCATCTCAATGGCGTCTCGAATCTACTTCTCCCTCTTAGTCAATACACTCGGTTTGAGAAGGGGTGTTTTTGCTTTTTCTGATTGCCTCGAATAGCTTGCCTTGGACGAATTGGACTTAGAATTATTGCGAGGGCGTTCGTTGTTATTTTTGGTCTTCGTCTTAAAAAAATTAAACGTCTTATCCATCGTTGATATTGTTAGATAATATTATAACACAAAATTAGTAGTCAAATCACAATCCCCTCAGCAAGGACACCTTTTTCCCTGAAAAACTAGATCCCTCAATTTGGTACTCCCATAACTCTTAAATTTTCCTTTTTGTTTATTCACACTCCACATCCGATTGGGTTATCTTTAAGTCACGGAGTTACACATTTTGACTTATCTGATTTTTTAATTCCTAGATCTGCATAGACCCCAAACAAATGAGTCCCTGCAGTTAATACTGCCTGTCTTTTTCAATGAGATATATGCCCAAAAAACCATAATCAACATTTTTCTTTATAATTTTGGTGAGTTAACTCAAAAGCAGGTTTAATATTCTTTCTAATTCACCAAAGGAAGACTGATTGCTTTAAGGAAAAGAATAATGCAGGTCCGTTAAAGTACAAAGAAGATGATCATACATCAGCCAATAGTACGGAAAGTAACTGATCTTGGAGGAATTACCCTTCAGCATATTTTGGAAAAAATTGTAAAGCAGCTGGTTTCGCTTTTTGCTGCCTCCTGGAGAGAAGTTGAAAGTCGTCTCCATCAAATTCATAATTTAGTGAGAAACTGATTATTCTGCTCTTTTAGCGTCAAGAATATCTTCTTCCTCAAAGTCAATGGTCAGCCCCTCTTCCTCACAGAAAAATGCTTTCCCGTAGACTTCCTCAAACTCAGGCCTTCTAGATATCCTTTCACAAAGATTGAAAAGAAGTGATTTGCTTTTTCTAAACTTTTCCTAGAAGGCAAATTTGCACCCAATGAATAGTTCACATGCTATGATAATATTTAAGAAACCATCATCAGAACTAAATATTTCCGGATGTTCTCCCATGGCCTGATCCAAATTTAAGATTTCCTTTCTAATTTTAGCGTTTAGAGCTTCATACTTTGATTTTTTGACTCCTTCATGACCCAATAGATATTTCTACAATTCCTATAAAAGGGGAAAAAGGTTGCACCTTAGTTTAAAGAGTTATTCAGTCATCTTTGCTTATATGAAGGTGTTTTTGACACAGCTGGCAGATAATAAGTTGCTCTAGAATTCATTTTTGGTATTTGTTCCATCCTGACAATTTGTTCCTTTTCCTTCCTATAAGTGTGATGTATGGGCACTATCGTTAATGATGAAACTGACGATTTAGTATTCATCATAGAGTTCGCCTTGAGTGGTGCGTAGCAAATATGGCCTGTCCTCCTCATCAGTGACTTCATCTAAGGAATAGTTCAATTTTGTAAATTTGATAAGTGCAACTATCTTAAGTGCTTTCATATTGGTCATTTAATAATGAAAGGATGTTTCTAAACGTGCTTACGCCGTTCTTTCCTCTAAAACCAGTTGATTTTCTTGGTACTCCACCATTACAAAGAATTAATTTTAATTCAATATCAGGAATTATTAACATATGTACTTTATTTTTACTAACTCTTACCCAAAAAATCATATGCAACCACTCGAGACAGCGGGGGATATCAACGCATTTTTTAAGATAACCAGAATAGATTTAATAACTCTCACATTCCAATTACCTCCATATTACCAGACTTTTAAACAGTCCAAGCAGGGAGTTTACAAAATAAATAAATGGCAGATAGTCGTTAATTAAGGATATTTAGAGAAAATTAGGAACATCGATCATCTGATTTCTTCTCATTAGCATTGATAGATGCAGTTAAACAGCAACTGCAAGTGAATGTAAGCTCCTAAAATTCTAAGAGGCTTAAATAATTAATGAGCTATTTGCAAAAAATAAAAACTGACAAAAATTTGACCAGACAGGCCATTGTGATGTTGACTATGATTGTGTATTCGTTAGTATGGATGCCTCTACAAGAACAGACAGATTTTAATATTAATTCTACATCTGCAATCCTAGAGCATAGATTTATTAACTAAAGAGTAAATTTGGGATTGGCGTAGTTTAAAGGGTTATTTCAATATATTTTCCATACCCTATAATTTTGTTGTTTCGCTATGGATATTTAAGTATAATAGGAGAAAATCCAATAAATTTTCTCACCACTACATAGTACTTAAAAATATTTTATAATCCGCGAAAAGAATTGCGAAAGGAAGGAAACTGTATTTTTTCACCCAAAATGTTCTTTTCTTCCTTTTTAATTATCAGGAGAAAATGATTTATTTAATATATAGAAAATAATGGGTTGAATTATCAACAACAAATTGAACAAATTGAATGATGAATCAATATCAAAGATAATTTGAGGTATCAATGCTAGATTTATTAAATGTTACTTTCGAGCATCCATTTTTAGAGCTGCTTCTCGATGGAAATATTCTAACACATGCAAATGTACAACTCATGACAGCAAGGTATGCTGTATTTCTTGGATATCAGGCAATCGCAAGAAAGAATTTACGACGAATCCTGAACAATACGGTATTTGGCTCCATTTTTGAACACTAAATACTCAGTTTATTGATAATCGTTTATGACTCGATAAGATTTTATTTTTAAACATTTCACTAACTGTTTTATGAGCATATGATAAGTCTTAATGCATATTTTAGATCGTAAATCCTTCAATTAAGGTAATCTTGTTTCAAACATTTCAGTTTAATTAAAAAATTAAAAATTGCCACTGGTTTTATTTGCGATACAATGTTCGCATCCACTGAAGAGAAGCATTTCATGTGAAATGTGTTTAATCTACACTTTCTCGTTGTGATTATGACTAAGGATGTCAGTCTTGACTGAGGAAGAAAATATTTTGGTGTTCTCTAAAATTTTAGTTTTTTATTGAATTTGTTTTTTTTATTCAGAAACTATATTGTTTATTATGTTCATGATTGTTCTCATAAACTTCTGCTGTGATTTACAATCAGCTGTATCAAATAATGGCTGGTACTTTTTTTTAAAATACTGATCGAGACATTGCTCGTAGAGGTTATTGGAGGGGTCTTTTGTCTTGCAAAAACAGAATAAATGACTGTCCTACGTTATCTTCTGTAAGAGTAGAGTGTTGTTAGTATTTGCCTTTTTAAATAAATTCTTAAGATAGGTGTTATACTACTCCTATTATAAAGTTTTGACCATGCCATACAGCGCAGTTATAAAGTCTAGCTTCTCCTCACAACTATAGGAATCGTGGCAATATCGCTTATTCACCTCAATTTCCAAGTTGAGCAATTTTTCTCTAAAGCAATAGATAAAATTCATATTGGGAAATTCCTTTCTAATTTCATAGATAGCTGCTTGAGTATTATTTGTTTGTCTTATTACTAATAGTATATTTCTTTGGCTTACTTTGCTGTTATAGTAATTGAAAAAGGTTCGCAGAATGCTCATCAGAATTTTAGTTATGTCATCATCTTCTTTTTCCATCATTTCGTAAAGATTTTTAAAGATTATGACTGTATCTTCTCTTTTGTAGAGAGTAAGAATGACTGTAGCGAACGGCACAAAGATATGGTGCTCGTTAATACCGTAAAAGCCGCCACAGAGGATGAGTTTTTTAGATTGAGCGATATACTCTGGATACAATCCGAAATATATAGTGTATCCGTACTTCATATAGTTCTCAATCATACGAGGGGTGATTATGGTAAACTAATTGGGAAAATCGATGTAACTTGAAAAGTTGGACTTTACTTTACTCACATCAATCATATCCGAAAACTTTTCAATTATGGTGTAGTTTAAGTTTCTCATTTTTTGTTTACTGATGTTGTAGAGTCTTTTAGTTGTTTGGAAGGGATGCAACAATTTATAGGCCTCACGATCTGAAATATGGAACTTAGCCTTGAGTTGAGACTTTATGTAATTCGGATGAGCACTTTCTCTCAAAAGAGTGTCGTAGTGTTCAAGAATCATTTCATTCTTAAGACTACTAGTACGCTTGGCTTATTCGCGCTGCGTAATTTCACTATTATGATTATGGATATTGCTAAACTAGACCAAGCGGTAAGCTATTTATACTATCTTTTCCTACCCCAAAGGCGCCGTGGATGATTACCCATAAGGTTGAGTATTGGAGTGCTAATCTTTAAAATGTTAAATTTAAGTTTTGATGCCCTTATACTGAAGTTTTGCACTGCAGTACTTGCACTGTGCTATTATGCGTTTTATATAACCATACTTCTTCTTAGTGACGAGTTGAAAGCAGTTAATGCGGACTTTATTGTCTTTGCGGGCGTCATCCTTGAACATAGAGAGGAGAATCCGCATATTCTTGATTTCCATGTATTTATATCGTTCAAGAGGAAATAGGAAGTTGCTCATGATGTTTTGCATCCATCAATCGCTTCATATATTATCGTATCAATAGCCTTAAGTTCATTTATTATATATTGACTTAAGAATGCTGGCATTTACAAATACGCATAAAAGGATCATTCACATGCAAGTTTACGGTCAAAAGAACTCACAGCTAGCGAAATTCCCTGAATCAAGTTATAAGGATATTGGATATCCAAATTGAACAACTCTTTTCCAAATTTTCCAAATAGAATTTTTCCATGGTCTTCCTCCCCATCATCTTCGCCAATCATAATGAAATTTTTTACGCTTGATATGGTTGCTCTGCCAAAGAAATTAAGAACATAAGCTGAAATCTATTTATTCCATGCAGGGGTCTTGTTTTTGTATTTTAGCACACTGCAGCCTCGTTTCTTTATTTGCTAATTGTCATAAATTTCATTCAAATGTTTGGGACCTGCAATTTTGGAACCAATATAAGGGATAAAAGCAGTCATTTTTCTGGGGCCTCGAATTCCAAAGAAGTTAGTTTCGTATTCAATGGTAATGCTTTGCTAATTTTTATCAATATCGACTGGATATGTTTTATTGCCTTTGTAACGATAATCACAAAGATAGGAGTTAAACTCTGTGCCAAAGAAGTTTGAAATAATTTTAGCGATGACCCTTTCAGGTTTGGAGTTGGCTGGATTCTGTTTTTAATCATTTTAATCCTTGGAAATGACGAGATATCCATCTTAGTCCTTGACTATTGTGATAAAATTATGAAGAGTAGTGGCATCGTATACAAGATATTTAATTCCCTCTTCGCTTTTTTCTCTTTTAATGACACATTACATCACTGATCCTCTCTCAATCGGTTATAGGTAGTATTTCTGATGAGCTTTGCTGATAAGGCTAGATAGAAGTGTCCTCTTTTTAGTTTATACAGGTTTCTCCTACTACTCGTCTTCGGAAGATTCAAAATCGAGTATTAAATTTTATCTTGCATTTTTATTCGATTTGTCAGTATTAAGATTATGATACTCGCCAGAATAAGGCTGAATTTCTTCAATATGCTAATTAGATGATCCACTGTTGGGAAAGGTTCTTTCTTTTTCCATTGATTTCCATGATTTCTGTTTCTCTTCTCTTTATTGGTTTTCTTCCTCTTCATCATCTGAAAAATTTAATAAAAACAAATCTTTATTTCGCGAACTTATATTTTCGATGGGCTTATTGTCTAAAATGCATTATTTATTATTTTTCTTTTCCTTGGAAGAAATTCCATGCTTCTCAATTTTTAAGGATTATTCGTCTTACTCAGAGTCGAATTGTATGATGACATTGTTTCGGGTGTTTGGATTTAAACTTTATGAAAATTTTGATTATTCGAAATTAGAAGGTATTGTAAAAAGTTATCTATTTTCTTCCTTTTGAGAATTTGCAGTGGGTCGTCTTGATCTCAGGTTGCTTACTTCTTTGAAGGGTCGTTTTGACCTCGTCCGGTTAAATATTTCCTCCTCTTCAGAAGTCTAATTGATGATGTTGGGCACATAGGCCGCATTTTCGGAGTTGAACATACAATAAAAATAGAAAATGGAATATAGAATAATATAATTGTCAAATATTAAGTCGACTTCTGACAAAATCGTAGTAAAATTTTCTGATCTATTCAGCATAGTCTAGACTCTGCCGGCATATAGGGCAACTCATTTTGGCCATACACCAATTGTCAATGCATTCCTTATGATAGCAGTGTTGGCATGGTGTAGTTCGGATTTATTCCTCTTCTTAGAAATTCAGCAAGCAAATTGAACAGACTTACAACTCTTCAGTCGTTATTTATTAACTTGATTAATTTGCAGTCGACAATTTAAATGTCTTGTATCCGGAATGTTGATATTTTGTAACAGGCATGAATATCTCCATTTTCATCAATTTATTGAGTCGTCTCCTGCGTTGCGTCTCCTACGTACTCAAATATCTGACTCTTGTGAGTTATGCATGTAGATGACGTAATTATCTTGTGCTGATACTCAATAACTAATTTGAGTATTTTCTGCGGAGATAGGTGATTAAGAAGGATACAAGCAAGAGTAGCACAATGAATATTAGCATGATGATGAAACTTGAGTAATAGGATGGTTGAATATATACTTAATAGGTCATGGAAATAATGATCTTCTGTGTTTTGGAAAGAGAGGAATTCTTTTACGATGAGCGTTGAGATTCTTCTGAATTATAATGATTTGAATATATATTCATGAACTTGCCTGTCTAGTTGTCCTCCATCACTCTTGTGCCAATTATAATCTTGCGAAAACTGTTGTCATCCCTTTGTTTGGCGCTAATATAATGTGTTGTAAATATTGTGCAAGCCTCCTCGCTCAGAATAGGTTTTACGGTTTAGTAGAGAGGTGGCATCGTCCTGAATGTTCCATCATCCTTTTAGGTTTCGAAATAGAAGAGACTAAAACTGTCGGATGGGTTATCCACCATGCATATGTTAAATATTAGCTTATAGTAATTCACCTGGGTGGGCTAGAAATAGAAATATGTATAATTTGTTGTGAGGGAGACTGTCTTAGATTTGTGAGAAATTGGTTAAGCATATAAATGACAAGTTTATCCAATAAAATTATTTGGACAGATGCACCGTGGTGAAGTTTTCATGAATCTAGTCATTCCTCCATTGGTGCATGTCACTATTTTTGGATTGGGGTTGGCTGCTTGCAGTAATTAAAACAGTAATAAAACTATCGCAATGCGCTTCATGAAAATAATTTTATTCTCAGATATTATGCCTTTCATTAGTATGATTATATTGATCGTGAACAATTTAAAAACAATTTTGCTTTCTAATTATTAATATCTTATTGACATCATCATCAACAGATAATTCTTATTTTTTTATAAATTTGTTTGACTTAATATTGATTGATAAATATCAAATTATGTGATTTTGATTTTATCGCATATTCAATGACTCAAATAACTCATTTAGGGATCAATTTAATGATTATATTTAAATAAATAAATTTATTAAAAGATTAATATAAGTATGAGGCATCAATTTCTTTTGAAAAGTCAATTAAGATCACACCTATAAAAAAATTATTTTAAAAAAAGGGTTAAGCAATGAATTACTTTATCTGGACCTCTGCCTTGTGATTTTGAGATTCATTCACTTATTAGCTTAGCATTATGGCTACAAATTTATTGTCTGTGCGATTCTATTTTTTAAAAATCTACAGGATAAAAGTAATTTGTTAAATTTATAGCTTGAAATGCTTGTAGACACTCTTATTTAATAGTTCTTATTGATATTTTTTAATATTAATAGGTTGGTCAATTTTTTCTTATTTAAACGATCAATAAATTCTCCGCGGATAACGACTACCATTATTAATGTTTAAATACAACAATAATCAATAGAAATGCAGGAAAGGCTATTATAGAGCTTTACCCGGATTATTTATAGACCAATTTGAAATGAATAGAATTTTTTAATTTTACTGTCTGAAAAACACTTTTACAACAAATCTATAAGTAGGAGGAGTTGAGGAATGAAGCACCTTTTTTCCATATTTTTAAAGTCTTATTACAAAAGTAATCCCATAAAACGCCTAAAATATTTTCGTATTCCGAATACCAGTAATTATTTAATAGATAAGAAAAAAGTCAATATTTCTCTCCTATTCTACAAATTTGTAAATATCTCTCGAGTTTGTGAACTTATTTGGCCCAAAAAATTGAACCTGACTCTACCAATTACCGTTGTCAAATATTGACTATAGGCTCTCTCATAAGTAATCGTTGTAATTTGTTTAATATTTAAAAAATAGTTGAGAACCTTCCACGGCTAAAAACAAACAAATGACTGAAAGAAAGATTTGGAAAGTTTAAGTACACTTGATAATCTATTTAGGAGGATTAGATTTTAAAGAAATTATACTAAGATTCGGGAATCACAAAATGGAGTGAGATTTCCAGAATGATGGAGAGAGTCTACGGCGTTTAAGGGCGCAATGGCAAGCAATGCCGTGAAAGATACCATAACCATCTCAAGAATGGCATCAATAAAGAAAAATGGAGCGACTAAGAGGAAAATCGGTTGGTTTAGCTTCACTCAAGATATGGAAATCGTTGGGCCATAATCTCCAAGTTAATCCCCGGACGGTACTTGAAATGTGACTTAGAACCTAAAACTGTGTAAAAAATATGCTGTATTCCAAATTGCGCAAATCGGTGAGACAGCTGAATAGATTTATCTCCGAACATTATCGAAGATAATTGAAGGATATCAAAATAAGTTTCATATATAGACTCATCTAATTCACTGAAGCATTTTACAAAAGGGAGGCGGTCGATCGAAATTAGCAGGAAAATGTGGCGCTCAGTAATTTAGAGAGTTATTTAGGAATTAAAAATTAAATCTTGAGACTAAATTGCGATAATAATCTCGAGTTTACTGAGGAGGAGAAGGAAAAAATAAAAACGTTGATTTCAGATATTCATGTCTTCAAGAAGGGCATTCGACGGTGCAGGGGAAGTTATCGCAACAAATTGAACAAAACCAAATTTAGCGAAAAGATAGCTGAATAATTTGTGGAAGCGGAGAGCGAAGATAAGTATATTAAAGAAGAGGACGAATAATAAAATTAAGTATACTTTGGATAAATGAAGGAAGAGTAGCATCCTAGAAGATAAAAATTATCAATTACCAACCACACACTTGGAGAAATATAAAGTAAATAGCGAGAAATGACCAGATACGGGAGATAGAAATATAACTAAATGATTGGACATACACAACCTCCAATCGGCAGCAAATTTCAATCAAAACTAAACATCATGCACATGGACAGTCTTTAAAGCAACATTTCGCTGCTTTTCGAAGATAAATAGCTTTAAGACCCCATTCAGATGGAAAATCCCATTAACAATCTTACTCCCCTCTACCCAACAGCGAAACAAGATTGGACGAGCGTAATTTCCAACTGGAAACCTTACTAATTATGATTGAATTATGATTTAACTTACATGAACATTTTACTCAGTAATGCAAACAGATTTATTCAGATCACGTAAAATCAATCGAAATATTTTACATATTTTTTGCCGGCAGTGAGTAATCTCATTAGAACAGCTTCATTCTGATAGGTGCAGTCAGCGATTAAAGCCATGTAGCTAGAATATATGAGAGTAATGCGTAGTTACGACTTGAATAATCCTTTTATCACTTCTGGATAATCAGGAGATTGTTCAGGTTTGTCGTTTGCATACTTTCCTATTTCGTAAAGATCCAGCATCTTGCTCATTGGAGACATTTTTAGGGTTGCCTGTATTTCCTCTGCCCCTTTAACAAATGCAAAAATGGGATGGGCTAATATTTCCTCAGTAGCATCTTCATCTCCGAACATTTTTAATAGTTGCATCAAATTCATCAAATCCTTCATTTTAAATTAATGCGATGATATATTGATGTTCATTTGGTCCGTTTTCAGTTTAATTCTATTCTTTTTCCAAGCCTACACCTTGCCGATCATGTTAATATTGATGTTTATATCTGGATGGAAAGAGGATTCCTGAAAACTTTTTATATTTTATATAAATTATTGATTACTTTATATGAATTATTGATAATACCTATACTAGAGGGTTACCCCTCCCTTTCCATCCTTTCGATTAGATTCGTATAGTTATAGTTTACCTGATTTCTTTGGGCGTTTCAACCAATTTTGCAGCGGCGACAAATCATGGTCATATCCTGATTGTTATTCCTGGTCAAGTCCACTTTAAAAATATTACAGGCACTACTTTTCTCTCCCTTCGTGAATCACAAAATCCAATTTAAAAATAATATCGTTTCCTAAAGGTTCTTTGAGCTCACATTGCTGACAGATGCTGCTAATCTTAATGTATTGATGATTACCCCTTATGGTTTGAGTTACACATTAATATTAATCTTTGCTAGCTCTTCGCCAGTATGGTCTGTACCGAGTATTAGATGAATATCCAAAGGTTTTCGCTTGAGCAGAGTGTTGGTTTATTCGTTCATTTGATTTGGAATACCAATGAAATTGAAATGTAATTTACATTGTGCAGTTGCAGAAAATATATAATCTGATATTTACTTATAAAATAATTTGTGTTTGGATCATTGTTATGAGTACTCTCATGGGTTAAAAATAGAGCAATATGATGAACTTGAAAGTAAATAATAAAATAGCAGCATCATGAAATTCATTACTTCTCCTTTTGACTCTAAAAAACATCCAAATTATATGTTGATTTGCTGCCTAATCTCGAGAAAACTTCTTCAGATAAATGCATATTGATAGGTTCGAAAAAATAGGAAATGAAAGGCGATGGGGACTGAATTGATGTCATTGAACGAGAAGAGGTAAAGGTGACAATCGGAATTATCGGAAAAACAGATTATGGTTCAACTTGCTAAACTTGAGGCGGTTCTTATTATTTCATCAGGAGAGAAATACTCTTAGATTAGACTATTTACTATTGCGGTTGTTCCTAGTTTACTTTTTGATTTAGGACGGGAAAATCATCTTTGTTTTGCTGGATGTAGGAGTTTATCAACTAGAGTTAAGATTGATTTTTGCTCTACTTCTTTTTGCTGAGTTTCGAAAGGAGGAGCTGAAAACGATTTTTAATTGCGTTTTATGTTCGACCATCCAGGATCTTAACGAGCCGGCACCATTTTTTCTCTCCCTCATTCTCAACAATATTGTAAAGCATAATCATATCTTCACTCATGGTCCACGGTCCTTTTTTTATTTGAGGGTCTAAAAAGCTAGAATAGTGTTCACGACATTGTTTCGGGTGTCTATATATTTTTTCAGGGTGTGTGTTGAGTGTATATAACTCTTGAGAGATGTATTTCCATTTATTTCTTGATTATGTGTATTTTCTACATGAAATATAGCATACTGCTCTAAATTTATGAGAATTTAGTCCTCTTCCTACGACCACCCGTGCAGAGTTATTTTATAACGCTTTAGACTCAACCACTTAAATCGGCAAGAATCAGCTGTTGCTCCTGGGATTAGTGAAGCTATAAACTACCAACTCTCTTCGTGATTGTGAATGTCTGCAATAGGGATAGACTCGCGCTCACTATACTTGCAAATGAGCCATACAAGAATCTTGAGGTCACAAACACTCCAATTTCGTTTAAGTTTACCCATTTTGATCATTCTAATTGAGAATAAACTTACTTTTAGATTCGTCTTTCTGCCTCCTGGACCACCGATTCACTCTTCACTTTAAGATAGACATCCACATCCACTTCTAGGTGTTCCAGTTGTTCGAAGCCAATAGTAGTCCTGCTCAGCTCTCCAAGTTAACAGATGTATTATTTCAATCGTTGTAATTTTTGTTTGAGCTCTTCCTGAAAGTTGCCCTCCTTGACTGACTCTGACTAATCTAGAGACATCCTACTCCTTTTCCTGAGGCGCAGCATATCTTCATCTAGTTCTTGGTTCTCAGAGCGGACTGAATTCAAATGGGGCAAGTCAATAGATTCCTTTTTCATATGTTTATTCCAAATAGGTAATATATAATAAATATCCTTCAAATCAGTGAACTTTGTCTGGACAATGTGAATAAAATGATAGCTTTGAAGAGAAATCCACTGTGTTAAGAGGAAACAGCTGAGATACTCCCGCAGAATAATAATTTGACATTAAATTATTCTAATTCAGCGTCCCAAAAAATGGGATTAATTCACAATTATCATGTTTTTTATCTGAGATGTCTCCAATTGTATTAGCCAGCGAGTCTGAATCAATTCCCAAATATATTTTTAATTTTCATTATTTCTCCATCATTATTTGTAAGCTATCCTTTTATATAAATAATTAAATTCACCTCAAACTAAATGCCCAATAAAATAGTTAATTCCTTATCTTCATATCCATTTTATTTCCAAAACATTGATCTTTTACTTGGATAATATCGGATTGCATTTTAAATGAAATCGACAGATGCTATGATCAAATCCGCTCAACCACTACAATGCCTTTATCATCCTGGCAACGTGATCCATAATTTCTGCAGCAATCCAGAATGTCTGCTGCCCATGTGTCCAACTTGTGTCGGAATTCATACCCTCTAGCATCAATAGACCTCTACTTTTCCTCGATTCGTCAGGTACTTTCAGATTGACTTAGTCTTCAAGACTTGTTAGAAAGTGTTCGTCGCGATTTAGACAGTTCATGTGTTCGACTTGAATAATTTTCGCAAGCATATACAAATGACTATTGGAACAAACAAAAAATGGCTGAATAATGTAAGCGAAGGTTGTGCGAGCTGAAAACTAAAATAACTCGTGAGATGTAACTTTCCTTTTCTAATTTGGAAATACGAATTTTGAAGAAGATTTAATAATTCGACGAAAAGGTGCACTAAAAATATCGTCATCTCTAATAGGAGATACAATATCTCTATGAGAGCATCAAGATGCAACTAACAGGGTTGTAACAATCCTAGAAACTACTGAAGAATTTAATACTTTTTAACGTGGAAAATCAAACGGATAAAATTGGGCAATGGATGGTTAAATTTCAAAATAATATTGAACAGCTCAGGAAGGAGTCAATTAAAGTACATATTGATGGAGGTATTAATTAGCAAATAGAAAAAGTTATGGAGTTTGCTCAGCTAGTGGAATTTGAGGACAAGGATAACGAATATCTTCAGGCCAATGCCAGTAAAATCCTCAACTCTGACCGCAGTTTTACCCATGTTCCCGACGACAGACACCTTTGATATTATACATTTTAAAGGCAATAATTTCTTGTTAATCTGATAAAAATATAAAATATGGTTGATTAGAGATCAGTCGAAATTCTACCTGCCCTTTCGAAGATGATTCACTGACAGTTCTTATTGCATATATATGACTGGGAGCTAGACTTCCTTAATCTGCCGCTATCTTTTCACTTGAGTCTTATATCTCTCAAAAATTTATTGAGCCATGAGCACTAATTTGTTATTTTTGTTAGGTATCTTCAACAGAAAACAAAGATGAATCTTTCTCTCAATGGAATAGAACTAATGTTCTTAGCACATCCTCCTAAATGATTCAGAGTCAATTTAGTTTTCGAAAAATATAGGGTCTTCCTCAGTTTACTTTTCTTAGTTATTTTCAAGTTATTCTTCCTTTTCTTCTTAGTCAAGAATGTCCACCACAATTTTGGCTGGTTGAAGGTTTTACTGTTAATAGATAGAGTTGATCCGTTAAAAGAACTCTTTTTCTCCAAGACAGCGTTGACCATACTCGATCATATCCATAGTCATTTGAACTTTAATTGGCATCCATCTTTTGACTTGTGTTTGATAAAAATGATACAAAAAGTAATTAAACCACCCTATCATAGGATGATTGTGTATGAGACATGCAACAAATGTGGCCATTCCTGATTTAAAGTTGTGATGGGCACCAGTGGGGTTGTATATGAAAACTAGGGTATCTGCTATCTTCAGACTAAGGGAATTGTTCTCATAATTTCGCAAAAATAGTAGATAAGCAGCATAAAATATAGTTTGACTGATGGACAAGAAGAAAAGGAGAGGAGCAGTCACATCATCAAAATTCTGTGTAACGATGTTTGTACTACCACTATATACAAATTTTACGTAGGTACAAACTTTTTTCTTACAGTTCATAATGGTACTATTACTGAAGTATGTTTTAAAAGATGTAGAATAAATTAAGGGCAGTACCTAATAGAAGTTTATCTGGTATGAGAAAATATTGGCAATATGGCCTAAAATATTTTGATTGGTGGTGTATTGTGTCATATCCACGTTTATCACCTGAGTCATTCCCAAAGATAAGAGTATGTTTTAAGTAGTTGTTAATATTTTTCCAGTTTTTTACATGTAGGTTGTCGCCTGCAACACTAGAGTGTAGTTGACAAGCAGAAAGCCACACAATCCTAAGGTTGGAGAAACATCAGTCATCTGATTGCAGGTAGATATTTCAAGATTGATAGCTCCGTAGTTTTTTGAGGTATAGGAGCCATATATAGTTGCTCCTGAATTATTGGCTGATTGTTTAAAGCAATATCTACCAATGGTACAATTAGTTTGCAAATCTAACTGAGTGCCGTATCCATTAATGTCCTGGAAAGCATAAATATTTAATATCACAAAGTTATAGATGTCTAATGTGGCGATTTAATTGGTATTTATATTGAGCAGATATAATTAGAAAAACGTGTTGGAATTGTCAAAGACGGTTTGAGTGTTAGTACTATTTGTGATGAGAGAATATTGAGTGATAAGACTGTTTAAAGCCACTCCGTTGGAAAATTTCAAGGTGATAGTAAGGAATATGCAAGCAAAGCAGATTCCTAAATAGACGAGGCCTCCAAATTAAGTTTTGTAGATTTCACTGCCTTGAAAATTAAGTTGAAGCGGAATTTTAAAGAGGTCCAGCTCTGAAATAAACTCCATTTCCCTCACTTTCTCCACTAGTTTGGTCATTCGGTTGCAGAAACTTCCTTCACTGGATGCCTCTATCATGGGGAAATCTTCAGAGATCACTACTTCAGATTGGGATAAATCTGACTCGTTAATGTGTCCGTCATCAGTCATCATTTGCTTTCACTTTGAGATTTCTATTACAAAAGGATAGATTGTCTACTGATGTATAATTGATTAAAAAACTTCATTTATCTTAATTTTAATTATATTAAATAGTCCGGTAAGAAAATATAAAATATCTTCTGATTGCTATTTTTGCAGTATTGTCATCTAATAGTCGAAATCACTTAATTTTATACAATTTGAGCGATGAAAAAAGATATATTTATTTTGATTTATAACTATTAAATTCTACTTTCATTTACTAACGGAAGACTAGAATAGAATTCATCTGCCACACTCAATTACTATGAACTATCACCTCAACTAAAACATACAAAAATTATATCTCCAAAATCATGAACCAACAACTCCCACAAGCAAAAGGCTAATGAAAACAAATATTGATAAAAAAGAAGTAAAAATAGGGAAATACAAATACAATTAAAGTGATTAATTAGGGAATGGCTATAGTAGCAATGTCTACAAGGGTGTTTAGGTTTTAAACGTCCACAAACGATATGCTATTAAAGTCATAAATCTTAACAAGTTTAGAGGGTCTAACTTGCAGATGCTGTAAGCTGAAATTGACATTCATAGCAGTTTGAACCATGATAATATTGTCAAATTGTATTAAGTAATAAAATCAGAGCAGTATTACTATCTCATTCTTGAGTACTGCCCTCATGGAAATTTAAGTGAGTATATTCACCAAAAAAAACAGTTAACGGAGTCCAATGCTGTTTAAATTATGGAACAAGTCCTAAAGGCATATAAATATCTGATGAATGAAGGCATTCTCCATCGAGATATAAAGCCTGCAAATATTTTAAGATTGGGAAATAAGTGGAAATTATCTGATTTTGGATTCGCAGTTAAATCCTGTTTAGGCTTTAGAGACAAAATGAGTCTAGGTACACCTCTTTATATGGCTCCTTAATCGATAAAAAGAAGCTACTATTCATATAAATCAGACTTTTATTCTCTGGGAGTGGTGCTGTATGAAATGTTAATTGGCTAAACTCCTTACTAGGCAGACTCAAAGCGTGAATTGATAAACTGCTTGAAAAAAGAAATAATGGTTCCGAAGCTAATCAAAAACCCAAAAATTATTGAGTTTATCAACAAAACATGTTGCAACAGTTAACCTAAACGCATGAGTAAATTGGAATTGGAATAATTCGAATTTGAGTTTAATTCCATTTTTCGAAAATCTTCAAACAAATTGATAAATCTAAATGTCTTTGATATTTCTGAAACAAATCGCAAATGCTCAAGAAATACCGAAGACTCGACTACATCAATTGAAAAAAACACAGACAATGGAGGTCTAGTAGAATCAAAGAAGCATAATGAGTATAAATACAATATGATGGATGATAATATCAAATCAAATCGTTTTAGCAAAAGTCCAATGATTGCTAATTCTTAAGTGCTAAATTCTGAGCTCAATTATGTGAATCTGTATTATTACGCTATTCAAAACATTGATTCCTTTCATCTAAAATCCCCAACTCGATAAATGTTTCCTCTTTTGCTTTTCAAAATTGTCATGAAGATGTTGAAACAGCTTTGCAATAATGTTTAGAATAACTTTTAGCTAATCAATTGGAGTTAATATCGGTAGTGTAAGTTGCACAATTAGTTATGTGCATCTTTTACTCACTATTCAGAAAAATACTAAAAGGAGTATCTAGAGTTTATCAAGTATAATGACATTAAGATTATTCGAGCTGTTAATCAAAAATTCGCAGAATTGAATAAGGATTCTCCGTTGACATGCAAGTTTTATGATAAGTTTAGATTGTTTTTAGCAGATGTAATTAAGGATCATATCCAATGGCTAAACAATGAGAATTAAAAATAAAATAAACTTAATGATAGCCATTAAGCTTTGAAAAATGCCAATTTGATGTTAAGATTAACATAAGCCAGAAGCTCATCCCATAATGCAATTTTAAAGGAAAAGATCAATCTGGTGAAGGATTACACAAGAATCAAAGGAAATAATCCATTTTCGAAATGATATATGATATTTACAATTATCCATGAAATTTAAAAAATAGTGAGTTTACTATTGGAATACATTAAATAAATTTTTATTAGGGGTTGGGGTTGGGGTTGGGGTTGGGGGTGGGGT
>Ga0302188_10000397_pt1 | contig 37124 bp, 34 predicted proteins | sample II_Bog_E2_1_FD_198783 | JGI IMG/M metagenome (GOLD analysis project Ga0302188, IMG submission 198783) | Peat permafrost microbial communities from Stordalen Mire near Abisko, Sweden - II_Bog_E2_1 | ecosystem: Environmental > Terrestrial > Soil > Wetlands > Peat | place: Sweden: Abisko... | reverse complement strand
AAAAAAGGCCACAAACGTCTACTCTTATTCTTGCTAACTATTTGTAATAAATTGTTTTTTTAGAAAAGTCAGTAGAAGTACATTCTTAGTTCTCAGTTAAAGTTAATGAAAATTGCAAAAAAGTTTCAATTACTTAAATTACTAATAATCACATACGTCTACTCTTATTGAAATTTTACTTTCTGAGAAGCGTTTCTAGCTAAGTAAAAACTACTTTAGTTAATCAAGAGTAGACGTATGTGCCTAAATTGAAAATACGGTATTTAGAGAAGAAATATAAAGAAATACTTAATTATTACAACATCTTAGCTGTTACTTATAGCACTGGATTCCACTACTTGCTTTTTGAACTAGTCCTAATAAGCTTCTTTACTAATCAGTTCATAAGTAAGTAACTATATGGTACTTCTGTCGGAATGAAAGTCGACGGAAGAAAGTTGGGGCACGATAAACTAGAAGAGATTCGTATCGAGGCTATCCGTGCTGTTCAGACTAGGACTCCTCCGACTCAAGTGGCTCGAGAAATGGGGCTTTATACTAACCGAATTTTTGTTTGGTTAGCTCTCTATCGTACTGGTGGTTGGGACGCTCTTCGCGCTAAGAAGGCTACTGGCAGGCCTAAGCGTTTGAGTAGTCCTCAGTTGAAATGGATTTATTTAGCAATTACCACTAAACACCCTATGCAACTTCAGTTCCCATTTGCCCTGTGGACTCGAGGGATGATGCGTACTTTGATTGACCAAAAATACGGCATCAAGTTGAGTCTTGCTTCCGTGGGGAGACTCCTGGCTCAAATGGGACTGAGTTGCCAAAAGCCATTATATCGTGCATTTGAGCAAAACAAAGCCTTAGTCCAGGATTGGATAGAGAGGGAGTTTCCAAAAATTCAGCGCCTTGCAAAAAAAGAGAAGGCAATTATCTTCTTTAGTGATGAAAGTTGGGTCCGTTCGGATTTCCATACAGGGACCACCTGGGTTGAGCGAGGAAAAACTCCAGTGATTCGACATACAGGGAAACGATTTCATTTGAATATGCTTTCAGCAATTTCAGCTAAAGGGGAATTGCGTTTTATGACAAATCGGAAACGCATTTCTTCAGGTATTTTTATTGAGTTTTTGCGGAGATTGATTTTGAACCACCCAAAAAAGATTTTCTTAGTAGTTGATGGACTGGCGACTTATAAAGCAAAGTCTGTACAAAAATATCTGGAAACAGTGAAAAATCGGCTTAAACTTTTCTTTTTACCTCCTTACTCCCCGGAGCTCAATCGGGATGAGCTAGTATGGAATGATGTCAAGAATCATGGTGTAGGTAGAAAAATAATTATTAGTACTATAGATTTAGATCGCGCTGTTCAATCAGGACTACGAAAACCACAGCGTAACTCTGAAAATGCTTGGTCTTTCTTTCAGACCGATACTACACGTTATGCGGTTGTAGCATAGTCGCTAGCTTATGAACTCATTAATAATCCATCTATTTTTATGCAGTGTTCTAATATATAACCGCCATCATTTTAAACGAGGAGCCTATGAGTGATTTTAGTGATGACGAAAAGTCTGGTGAAAAAAAGTCATCTGAATTTGCCAGGATGCTAGAGGATTTCTTTAAGAGTACTCAGAAAAAGATAAGCCCTGGCGATAAAATTAAGAGCGAAGTTTTATCAATCAGTAAAGATGATATTTTTGTTTCTACTGGAACAATGCATGATGGAATGGTTAAAAAAAAGGAGCTTCTCGACCTCGAAGGAAAATTGAATTGCAAGGTAGGAGATGTAATAGAGCTTTATGTAACGCAAGTCCGAGGTTCAGAAATTTATCTTTCTCCCCATCCAACAGCAAGAAATATCGCAGACAATTTGGAAGATGCCTATGACATGATGTTGCCACTAGAAGGCAGGGTTACAGAAGTTTGTAAAGGTGGTTTCCGTGTTTCAGTAATGGGAAAATCTGCCTTTTGTCCTCTTAGCCAAATGGATTTAAAGAAAATAGACGTCCCAGAAGATTATATAGGAAAGCGGTATGAATTCCTAATTACTCGATTTACTGAAAGAGGTAGGAATATCGTTGTTTCTCGACGAAAATTTCTTGAGGAGCAAAAAGGGCTATTAGAGAGTGCTTTTACAGAGGAGCGAAAAGAGGGTGATATTCTTAAGGGGCGGGTGACAAAGATAGAAAAGTTTGGCGCCTTTGTTGAGCTAACAAGGGGGATCGAAGGCCTTTTGCATGTCTCTGAAATGAGTTGGTCCCGAGTTGCAGATCCATCAGAGGTCGTGAGTATAGGGCAAGAAGTTACAGTAAAGCTCTTGAAGGTTGATTCCCAAGAAGGCCGTCTTAAAATTTCGGTTTCTATGAAACAAGCGGGAAGCGAACCTTGGCAAAATCTTCCCATTCAAATTCGTGTTGGGCATGTGATTGAAGGGAAGGTTACTCGCTGTTTGAAATTCGGTGCATTTGTGAAGCTCATTCCAGGTGTAGAAGGGCTCATTCCGCTTTCTGAAATGAGTTATACGAAAAGAGTTCTTCGTTCTAATGACCTCATTCATGAAGGGGAGCGAGTGGCCGTAATGGTAAAGGAAATTTATCCTGAGGAACGTCGTGTTCTCTTATCTCTTAAGGATGCTGGTGCCGATCCTTGGGCACTAGTTTCTCAAAAATTTCCAATAGGATCCATCATTCTAGGAAGAGTGGATCGGCGGGAACCGTACGGTTTATTGATTCAGCTACAAGAGGGTGTAATTGGATTATTGCCAAAATCGAAAGCTTTAGAGGAACCGGGATTTCCTTTTGAAAAACTTCGAGTGGGTGATGAAGTTACCCTTCAAGTTGGAGAATTAAACCTGGAGGATCGCCGAATTACTTTGAAAGTCCCTCAAGATCCAGCTCAGAAAGAATGGAAGGATTATGCTCCCGGGCAAGCGGCATCTTTTGGTACTTTAGGGGATCAATTCAGACAGTTTTTTGATAAAAAGAAAAAGACGTCATCCTAAACAAATTCACTAAAAGAATGATGAAATTACAATTAATTATGGATATGATTTGTTGTGTTCCAGAAATTCTTCTGAGTAGCTGTTACATTCAGTGATTATCTTTTTAATTTTGATTGAAATTCCCATTTCCTTCGCATTTGCTTGAAATGATAAAAGTGAGCTGGACCAAAAAAAACAAAATAGTTTGAATAAATGGCAAGTAAATAGAAGCGTTCAACCCATTCTCCAGTGATAAAATTAAAGAGGATTAATAACAGAGTCAACCAAGCTAGCCATTTCATTTTAGCTGGGATAACGAAGAAAAAAAGGATTTCCATATCAGGAAAAAGTGCAGCTGCAGCTAAAAAAAGTGTCGAAATAAAGCTAGAGATGTGTGTAATCGGATATTGAAAAATAAATGAAAATACAATCATCAATAGATATGAAATAAGTACGTAAAAAGTTGTTTTAAAAGCTCCCCATTCTCTTTCGATGGAGGTCACAATAAAATATAGTGACCAAAGTGCAAAAATAATCCAGATCGGGCTCATCGAAAGAGGTAATGCTAAGAAGGTAACGAGACGCCAGTATTCCCCCTCTAAAACATTCGAAGGTACAAGGGCAAGGCGGTTAATCCAGATTGGATCCATGAGGACGAATAGAGATCCGAGAGCTTGCAATGTAATTAAAATCAACGCAAGATTAGGGATAGACAGCCATGACAGTTTTCTCTCGAGAAACCGCATCCAACTGGGAGACTGAGTCTTTAACATAGACCTACTGTATGTTAATTTGAACCTAGTGCCAAGGGATGAAGAAAAGAAAGATGGTGAGCTTTATGCACAAATGGCCAAGACCCATAGTCTGGAGTGCGTGGGTTGTAATTATCTGGGGGTTGAAAGCAGCCGAGCCTTTTTTAATTCCTCTATTTTTAGCAGCTCTGTTGAGTTTTTTAATGAGCCCACTTGTAGGGTATCTAGAGTCAAAAAAAATTCCAGAATGGCTAGCAGTTACCTTCAGTTCTGTTCTATTATTTCTTCCTGTAGTTGCCCTAGGAAGTCTTTTACTCCATGAAGGCTCAGTTCTAATCCGAGATTATCCTATTATTATTAATGCGGTGCGGAGCCATCTTGATAGCTGGGAAAATTCTTCTTTCTCTCAACGGTTTAATCTAACTCAATACTTTGATATTAGAAGTCTTACTGAGAGATTCAGCGAAGACGCTGGAAAAACTGTGGCTACAGTCTTGGCTGGCATTAAAGCAGTTGCAGAGGCAAGTATTCATTTTTTTATTATTCTATTTTTTTCAATTCTAATGCTAGCATGTAGAAAAAATTTAAGAAAAAGCGCAGAAAGGCTAATGTCGTATCCAAAAACATTGAACGCTATTATTATCCTTATTGAAAAGTTTCTATTAACTCGTATAGGCTTAGCAGTCTGTGTAGCTTTAATAGATGTAGCAATTTTAAAAATATGTGGATCGAGATATTGTATTCTTTTTGGGTTTATTCTCGGGTTCAGTACTTTTATTCCAGCAATTGGCTTTATCCTTGGGATTATTCCTCCTTTGGTTTCATCAATTGCCTTTGAAAATCCTCCAGTTGCGACTGGTGTGATGTTAAGTCTACTCTATATTGTCTCATCTGTCGAAGGACATTTTGTGACCCCTAAATTTTTGGGAAAACAATTAAATTTGAATTTATTTGTCACTTTTCTTGGCCTTTTTGCTGGAGAGCTTTTGTGGGGTATTTGGGGAATGGTATTGAGTATTCCCATGCTTGGAATCCTTAGGATTATTTTAGCTGCTACTCCTGAATATCGGGTGTGGTCGGATGCAATGGCAGAGAGAACTGAATCTTAGTTTATCGAGGAGGGGGGAGACTTAGTTCTTTCGCCCTACCCTACTTCCCTGGTTACGTCTTCTTTGTTACTGATATTCGAATCAGCCCAAGTGTTATGTTAAGAACAAACTTAATTTGACTTTTCTTGAGCCCGACCGCGTCCTCGTGTTTTGCAATTTTTTAGAATAACAGAGATTTGTTCATTATTTACACCCCTACTTTTCCGGATCCAAATTTTGGATTGTTTTGTTTATATGCAGTTACAACACTAGGATTAACTATTGGTAATGTAGGAGCTGTGTTATTATCTTTATGTACCTTTTGCATAATAGGATCGACAAAATCCGCCTGGGCTTTGATAGGCGATCTTTTAGTTCAGACTCCCTCCCCTATCATCGCCTTCAATAAAGCTGCTCCTATAGTGTCTGTCGTACTCAAAAAGTGTACATCTCTTGCCCAGGAAAATGGGTTGAGATAACCATCAACAAGGCGAGAAAAAGGACTTAAGAATCGAGCTTAGAAGTTTTATGTAGGTTTTCGAGTTCCTTTTGTTCCGCTTTGATTCGAATTAATTCGGCGTTTCTTCGTTTTAGTTCCTCAAGGCGCTTTTGTTCGTATTTGAGTTCATCAAATTGGTAACCTGGGGTTATCGCTGTATACGGCTCTCCTTTTCCACTAAGTTGTTTAAGTAGAACCAGAAGCGGATTCCTCATCTCGTGGTTCCCAGATTTTAAATCATGATCTAACTCATAGATTGAATTTTGGACCATTTCAGGACTAACTTTGCCTGATTCGAAAATCTGCTGGAGATGACAGTCTTTGAAGTTAATCGAAGCCAGACAAGAATAGTCAATATCTTTCCATTCTTGAGGTAGTTCTTTTTTGTCTGGTATTATTAGGTCGCTAGTAGTTTTAGATGTGTAAATACTATGACTAGAAATAGTTTGGCCAGAATTCAAACTAGATCCTTGCTTAGAATTGACCTGGTTTAAACCAGGTTTCTCTTTATCTAGGTTAGAAATTAAGGTCTGATAAATGCTTTCAGTAAGTCGATATCGAGTCCATCCTCCTCTGCCTTCTTTGAAACTAACTTTAGAAATAATATTTTTCCGAATAAGTTCTTTTATTGTTGTTCTAGCGCCTTCAATGCTTGTATTACATGATGATGCAATGTCGAGTGCAGATAGTTGTCCTGTTGTGCCATCGCTTGCTTCTAGTGCTTTAGTGAATAGGAAATGGGTGATTGTTTTTTGTAATCCGACAATTCTAGACAATACAGTTTCCTGCCCAGATTCTAACCAGGTTTTAACCAGGTTATGTCTAGAGATGTGTCTGTGTTTAGAACTAGGTTTAATCTGGTTTAAAGGTAGATTAGCACAATTTTGTTGGCTGTTCTCTACTTCTTTATTTAGATTAAAACTAGTGTCTAAATAGGTTTTAACTATATTATTTTCTTCTGTTATATTGTTATTACCTAGGCTTAAACTAGGTTTAACCTTGTTTTCCTCATTAAGTGATGAATTACTAGTTGGTAAGGGGGTAGGTGCAGACGATAATAAGGTGTCATTTTTGGCTGTTCCTGACGTAATAGAAGCTTCATCCTTGTCATTTCTAAAAGTTCGAGAGGGAATTTCTGGAATGCTATTATCTTGAGTGATTTTGCTTTCGATATTAGCTATTTCATTGTTAACTTTTTCAGATTGTTTAGCGTGCTCATCTAGTTTTTCATGGAAATTATACGGTCGAATTCCTGTAGTCTTCTTCTTAATAAGAGAGGCTTGTTTTTCAAAAATATTAGGCATTTTATCCTCATAGGATATTATCAGTTATTTCAATTATTTGATTTTGATGTAAGTCCAAGAAGTCCCAGCATTTCCCGTGCGATCAGATCGTAATCTTCCCGTGCACTTGCATTCCTAAAATCAAAAATACTTAAATTTTTATCAAAAGCATTTTTTACGTCTGAGTTTCTTCGAACGTAATTACTGAAAATTTTATCCTTATGGCCAGATGCGTATCTTACAAGGTACTCATGGCTCGCAGACTCCCTGCCATCGTAAAGGGTAAATAAAAGTTTGTAATCCAGCTTCTTCTCGTAGGCGGATTCGATATTTTTAAATTCAGCAATTGTTTTTTCTAAACCTTCAAAAGAGAAAGCATCAGGATTAACTGGAATAATCACCTGGTCGCACGCTAAAGCAACACTAATATTCAGAGCTGATAGGGATGGATTACAATCGCATATAACAAAGTCATAGTTATCTTTGATTGGGGCAATTCCTTGAGAAATGAACTTAGCAGGATTAATTGACCGCTCTCGCATCATTAATAATTCAATACCAGAATTATCAAGATTAGATGGGATTAGGTCTAATTGTTCATTGATATTTCTTATTACATCTTTAATTCCTACCTCTTTATTAAGGACATTGAACATAACATAATCATCAGCACTTGTTTTTTCGCCAAATGCTCTTGTTAAATTGCCTTGCATATCAAGATCTATGCAAAGTACTTTTGCACCATAATGGTTGAGTCGAACCGCTAAATTAAAAGCGGAACTTGTTTTTGTAGAGCCACCTTTAAGCATTTGAAATGAAAGTACTTTTTTAGGGTAGTCGATACCACGCCTTGTTAGGAATTCTCGCGTTGCAGAAGGAGTAAAAGTCATTTTATTTGTCCAACGATCTATTTTAATTCCATGTTTATTTGCAGACATAAGAACTGCCTGGCTAGTGATTCCACAAAGTTCTGCCAATTCTTGAGCAAGAATGAAGTAGCGACGATGGGGTTCTTCTTTCTTTAGATTTTTTTGGGAGTTTTGCATCATTGCTGTATCTTGAAGCATTTGTAATCTCCGGAATAGTTATTGTTTGAATGGCAAGTTTACATTTTTATATTTGGTACTTAAAAAACTGTAAATCTTTTTAATTCACTCGGCAAGATTTTTCTATTAATTATGAAAAACTATTCTTAGGCATTGCTCTTAATTTGTTAGTTAGGAGGTTCTTGCTTGCTAAGTTTCAATAGGCTTTAGTTCACTGCCTAAGTTATCCAACCGTGTTTGATAGGCACGGCAGTAGGACGTACGGAGACGATTCAAAGTCTAGCAAAGAGGGAAGAGAGGATGTACATGACTATTAATAACTAGGGTTAGGGTGACTCCGGTCAGAAAAGCGACGAGTCGTCAGATTATGGGGTCACACATGCGACGAGTCTAGTACTTAGCTTCGTATTATTAGTAAGCAAATTCAGAGAGCGCTAGAAATTCTAGTAATACTACGAAATCTAGTAAATCTAAATACTCAAGTAATAAAGAGTAATGCTGTATTTTATCAGACCTAAAGAATCAACAAAAAGGTCCGATACTTGATATAATTGATACGAAACTGGCAGAAGAGGGCCAGTCCCATTAAATGTTGTAAGCAAGCTAGATAGTGAGATGTGGTAGCGCATGCGAATTGCATGGAAAGCAGTTCCTAGCTGCTATTCTGCTAAAAGAAGTCAGCGCGAAAGTGCAGTAAAAAAATCTATTTAAACCAATCTAAAAAACATTATATTGAACGTGTGTCGTAGGCACACAAAGGAGGTAAAGACCTAATTTGTGGAGAAGCTGCGTAAGAGATGAAGGTAGGCCCTTCAGACTCGGCTTTCAGGAGCAGGGTTTAAACTACTCCAAGCTGCTGCAGCCAAAAGTTGTGGTAGTGAGCATTGGAGGCTAAGCGCCAGGATCACCTGGGCAAGTATGAAACAGAAAGACGAATAAAGCTGAATCTCTGTTTAAGCGTCGTAAATTGCGAAATGTTGTCAAAACTGGGGACTGTTCTATTTTCCAGGATAAATCTGTAAGGAACCTGACTACTGTGCAGATGGCAACCGGCGTATAGGAGACGTGAGTCTGTTTCGGGCTCTTATGCGGAACTACGAGAACCAGGAGTTTCAATGACAAGGGAGGAGCACAAGTAGCAACAGCTATGAGGCGAGCGTACCGAAGTGAAACACTGGGACGGACCAACCTGTAAGAGCGAAGAAGGTTCTGTAATAGAACTGGAGCAAAGGGGTTGGATCAAGCATCTGTACTTATTATTCAACTAGAAATAGGAGGAGATTTTGAATACAGAGAAACCATTCACGATCCCGAAGAATCTCGTGATGGATGCATTTAAAGCCGTGAAAGCTAACGCTGGATCAGCAGGAATAGACAAAGAGTCGATTGAAAACTTTGAGAAAGGTCTCAAAGACAATCTTTATAAGCTGTGGAATAGAATGTCTTCCGGAAGCTACTTTCCACCTCCAGTCAAAGCGGTACCGATACCAAAGAAGACGGGAGGAGAAAGAATTCTGGGCGTGCCCACTGTCTCCGACAGAGTCGCACAGATGGTGATCAAAATGATGTTTGAACCGATAGTCGAGCCTGTATTTCTACCGGATTCTTATGGGTATCGACCCAGAAAGTCTGCGGCACAAGCTTTGACGGTGACGCGTCAGAGATGCTGGAAATATGACTGGGTATTAGAGTTTGATATCAAAGGTCTATTCGACAACATTGATTGGAATCTACTATTGCGAGCAGTTAAGCATCACACACAAAATAAATGGATCATACTTTACATCGAAAGATGGTTGAAGACTCCCATGCAGAAAGAAGATGGGACTCTCATAGAGAGAACTCAGGGGACTCCGCAAGGTGGAGTAGTTTCACCAGTTTTGAGTAACCTATTCCTACATTATGTGTTTGACGTTTGGATGAAGAGGAATCGCCCTTCAAATCCCTGGTGTCGCTATGCAGATGATGGACTGGTCCACTGCAGAAATCTAAAAGAGGCAGAAGAAATTAAATCCATGCTTCAGGTTAGATTTGGCGAATGTGGACTCGAACTTCATCCAATTAAAACAAAGATTGTGTACTGCAAGGATGAAAACCGAAAGGGAAGCCATCAGAACGTCAAATTTGACTTCCTTGGATATACTTTTCGGCCCAGACAAGCCATGAATACCAAAAGAAATGTGTTATTCACGACTTTCTCTCCCGCAGTCAGTAAGTTGGCTCTAAAGGCTATGCGATGCGAAATTAGAAGATTAAGCTTTAGAAGCAATACTGAATTGAGTCTGGAAGAAATTTCCAACGTATGGAATCCAATCCTTAGGGGATGGCAGACATATTATGGGAAGTTTCATTCCACGGCGTTACGGCCAGTGTTTTTCTACTTCAACAAACTTCTAGTTGCCTGGGCCAGGCGAAAGTACAAGCGCTTTAGGCATCACAAAACAAATGCTAGTCAATTTTTGGTGAAAATTGCCAGAATGAGACCACAGCTATTTGTTCACTGGAATAAAGGAATCGTAGAATCGTTTGCTTGATGGAAGCGGTGTGAGCTGAGAGGTTCATGCACCGTTTTAAGAGAGGCTGGGGGTGAAATTCCTCCAGCCGACTCACCTCCTGTTAATCCAAACGTCTAATTAAAATGGGTTCAATTGCCAGCGATTAGAGCGTGAAATGACGAACATCATTGAGCTGGTTTGTGAGTTCAGAACGGAAATCCGGGTGAGCAATGGAAATCAAAGCTTCTCCTCGTTCTCGCAGTGTGAGTCCATGAAGGTTTACAGCTCCATACTCGGTTACAACCCAATGAACATGACCCCTAGTAGTAACAACTCCACCTCCAGGCTTGAGGGTCATTACAATTCGAGAAATTTTTCCTTTTGCTGCAGTTGAAGGAAGAGCGATGATTGCTTTACCTTCTTTAGAAAGGGCTGCACCGCGAATGAAATCCATTTGCCCTCCAATTCCGGAATAGATTCGGTGTCCAATAGAATCAGCACAGATTTGGCCAGAAAGATCTACTTCAATGGCAGAATTAAGTGCGATTGTTCTATCGTTTTGACGAATAATGCTAGTATCATTAGTTCGGTCGCAGGGATAGAATTCAACTTTCGGGTTGTCATCAACGAAGTCAAAAAGCCTTTTCGTTCCACTGATAAAACTAGTTGCTATTCTACCTTTGTGGATTTCTTTATATCGGTTGGTGATTACTCCGGCTTCCACTAAGTCAATTACATTATCGGAAAACATCTCAGTATGAACACCTAGATCTTGCTTATTCCCGAGGCGTTTTAAAACAGCATTAGGAATCGATCCGATCCCTACTTGAAGAGTTGAGCGGTCTTCGATTAGGTCAGCAATAATTTCTCCCATTGCAGCATCGGTGGGTGTTTCTTCTGGCATTGCAGCTTCGATGAGAGGTCGATTGGTATGGATGTATGCATCTACTTCTTTTAAATGAACAGCAGAATTGCCGTGAGTTCTGGGCATTTGCTCGTTGATCTCTGCGATAATGATTTTAGCGGAATCAACTGCAGCTCTGGCAGAATCTACAGAAGTTCCTAAGGTACACATACCATGTTTATCAGGAGGGGAAAGTTGAACAAGTGCTACATCTAATGGAACTTTCTTAGAAGTGAATAATCCTGGGATATCAGATAGAAACACTGGAATGAAATCAGCTCGCCCCTCCTGAATAGCGGTGCGAGTGTTCGATCCTGAAAAGAATGAAACAGATGTGAGACAGCCCTTGTATTGAGGTTCTACAAAGCGGCTTGGTCCAGATGTATGCATGTGGTAAAGTCGAACATCAGTAAGATCTTTGCATAGGCAAAGCGTATCCAGAAGCGGAGTTGGGGTTGCTGCGGCACCATGTACAAAAATTTTATGTCCACTCCGTATTTTGCTCATTGCTTCAGATGCGTCTACCGCAAAGTCTTGCCATTTTGATCTAGGGTTCATTAATAACCTCCTCCATAGGCGAATATGCCTTGCGTTGCGTCAAAATTCAATCTGGTTTATGAAAAAATGAGAGGAAACAGATCTGCTAGTCAATCAGATACGATTGAGTTATAAGAGCGCCATGCTAGGTTTTAAAATAAAGTTTCTTAGAAGGATGCACTTTCTTTTAGCAGCGATCCTAGCGGCTTGTTTTTTCTCACCGCAAGTATTGGCTCATCCAGGGCATGGAATCGTTACTTTATATGAGGGAATTCTGCATCCTATTTCAGGATTAGATCACTTCTTAGTAGCGGTTGCCGTGGGAATTTGGGCTGCTGTATCGAGCGAAGGGATGAATAATTCGTTCATTTATGCTGGCCCCTTAGGTTTTCTCGGAGGAATTTTTGTAGGTGCTTTGTCTGGACAATTAGGAGTAATTTTTCCTTTTTGTGAAGAGGGGATTTTAATTTCTTTGCTACTTTTAGGGATCTGTATATTTACAAGTATTCGATCTCAGCTCCGAACTGGATGTTGGGTACTTTTACTTTTTGGCGCATTTCATGGAAATGCTCATGGAATAGAAGTGAACCACCATATGGGGGGTGGGTTTGCTATTCTGGGTTTTATTGTATCAACCGGTTTCCTTCATTGCGTAGGAATTGGAGTTATTTCACTTATTAGAAAAAGGCTAGCACAAGCAAATGTCAATAATCTTCTTCGTTGGGTTGGGGCTGGGCTGATTGGAACTGTATTTTTGATCTAAATATAGAGTTCAAGATAACTTCTGTGAGACAAAGGCCAAAAAGGATTATTTTGAACGTCTGACAATTTATAATGAGCTACTTGAGATCCAAAAAAGGGGGGAAAAGAAATGTCAACCGAAGAAGATCGAATCACGTTAGGAGGAGCTCAGAAAGATTGGAAAATGCTAAAAAATATTATTGATCCTTATCGGGGTGATCGAACTGAGCTTCTGGCTATTTTGCACAAAGTTCAGGAACAATGGCGGAAGATTCCTCTGGAAGTGGCCAGATGGATTGCTGATGAGATGGATATACCTCTGGTGCATGTGATAGGGACAGCTACTTTTTATCACTTTTTTTCAGAGACCTACTCGGGCTGGTATACAGTACACGTCAATACAAGTGTAACTGCAGAAATGGCCGGGTTAGCAGAGATTATCGAGGCATTTGAAAAGGAATTAGGTATTTCTTTTGGTCAAAATACATTGGATGACAGAATTGGATTAAGAAAGACTTCTTGTATAGGGATGTGTGATCAGGAACCGGCTATTTTAATCAATGGAGTTGTCTTTACGAGGGTGACTCCACAGCGGGTTCAACAATTGGTTGCGGGTATGAAAGCGAATACCCCAGTGCACAGCATGCTCAAATCTTCTCCGACTGAAGTAAAAAGCCAAATTTGTTTGCGCGGTCCTGTTTTTTTTTCTGACTACACTCCTGGAATGGGACTTAGTAAGGCGATGGAGCTAGGCTCTTTGGATGTAATTGAGAGGATTAAGAGTTCGAAGCTAAGAGGGCGAGGAGGTGCTGGGTTTCCAACAGGACTCAAATGGGGTACTTGTCGTGCCACTGAGTCGGAGAGTCGCTATGTCATTTGTAATGGCGACGAGGGTGAGCCAGGTACTTTTAAGGACCGAGTTTTGATGACAGAACTTCCAGAACTCATTTTTGAAGGAATGGCGGTAGCAGGTTATGCAATAGAAGCTAAAGAAGGAATTTTCTATTTGCGCCGTGAGTACGGGTACTTAAGAGAGCATCTTGAAAAAACGTTAGATTCTATGAGAGCTCAGCATCGTTTAGGACGTAAAATCCTAGGTACACGTTTTAGTTTTGATATTCGAATTAAAGAGGGTGCTGGAGCTTATATCTGTGGCGAAGAATCTGCACTGATTGAGTCCGCTGAAGGAAAACGGGGACAGCCCAGGAATCGCCCACCTTATCCAGTAACTTCAGGATATCTACGTAAACCTACGATTGTGAATAATCCTGAGACCTATGTTTGTGCCTTGAAAATAGTTTTAAATGGCGCTGAATGGTTTCGAAAGTTGGGTACTTCAGAGTCTTCTGGAGTAAAACTTCTTAGTATATCAGGCGATTGTAGGTCTCCTGGGATCTATGAGGTCGAGTGGGGAAAAACAGTTCGAGAAATTCTTGCCCTATGTGGAGCAGAAAACGTTCTGGCGGTTCAGGTGGGAGGACCTTCGGGTATATGTATTTCTGAAAAGCAATTTGATCGTAAAATTTGTTATTCAGATCTTTCTACAGGAGGTGCTTTTACAGTTTTTGGAAAAGAACGTGATTTGCTGTCTGTGGTACACAATTATATGCAGTTTTTCCAAGAAGAATCTTGCGGGTTTTGCGTTCCTTGCCGAGCAGGTAATACTTTATTGATAAAAGCCCTTGAGAAAATTAGGTCGGGAAACGGAACTATTTTGGATTTAGATCACATGCAGAAGCTTGGTAAAATGATTAAAACAGCTTCCCGCTGTGGGTTGGGGCAAACGTCTCCACATCCATTACTTACTACTTTAGATAATTTTGAGGATATTTATAAAAATATAGTCCGTAAAGATGTCGATTATCTTTCTCAATTCGATCTTCGTTTTGCGGTGACTGATTCTTGCTCAGTTGCGCAACGTACACCAGATTTAGGAAAACTCGAGGAAGGGTGAACTGTGGAGCAAAATTATATTAAGTTGACGATAGATGGGGTTGAGTTTTTAGCTAAAGAGGGTCAGAGTATTGTTGAGGCAGCAAGAGACCACGGGATCGATATCCCGACATTGTGCGATTATAAAAGTCTTACTCCTGCCGGCACCTGCCGAGTATGTATGGTGAAAGTGGCAGGAAAGTTCATGCCAGGCTGTACCACCCCAGTGTCCTATGGGATGAAGATTGAGAGTGAGAGTTCTGAGTTGCAAGACTTGCGTAAAGGGCTTATTGAGATGCTTTTTGTTGAAGGCAATCATATGTGTCCAACGTGCGAAAAAAGTGGAAACTGTGAACTGCAAAAATTGGCGTATCGCTATCGGATGATGGTACCACGATTTTCATTTTTATTTCCACATCGGAAAATTGAAGCCAAGCTTCCACATCTGCTTATTGAACACAATCGTTGTATTCAATGTCTTCGGTGCGTACGCGGAGTGAAAGCAAAAGATGGACATGATATTTTTGGATTTGTTAGGAGGGGAGTTGATATTCAGGTAATGATCGATGAAACAGACCCAGATGCCCTAACGGAAGAAACGGCTCAAAGGGCCATGGATATTTGCCCGGTTGGGGCTTTGATTAAAAAGCGAACAGGATTTCAGACTCCGATTGGAAAAAGAAAGTTTGATGTTGAGCCAAATAGGAATAAAGGAGTTCACGTGTGAACGGACGAAAATGGGTTGTTGCAACAACGTCGTTAGCAGGGTGTTTTGGTTGCCACATGTCATTTTTGGATATAGATGAACGCATTCTTGATCTTGTCAAAGTAATAGAATTTAATAAATCACCCTTTGACGATATTAAGGAGTTTACTCAGTATTGTGATATTGGTCTTGTTGAAGGCGGCTGCTGCAATAGTGAAAATGTAAGGGTTTTAAGGGAATTTAGGAAAAATTGTAAAATCCTTATTTCTGTTGGGCAATGTGCAATCACTGGGGGGCTTCCAGCTATGCGAAATGGAATTCCAGTGAAAGAACTTCTTGAAGAGTCTTATTCAGATGGACCGACTGTGGCACAAAGGTTGATTCCCAATGATGAAGAGATTCCAATGCTTTTGGATCGAGTTTATCCGTGTCATGAAATTGTCAAAGTGGACGGATATCTTCCTGGTTGTCCACCTCGTTCAGACCTTTTTTGGGAAGCGCTTAATCTACTAATGGCTGGAAAAAGTCTTGATGAGCTTTCGATTCGAAACATAAAATATGATTAAGCGTGCAAGAGCTAAATTGCGGAGCGATATCTATGTCTAGGAAAATTACGATTGAACCTGTAACGCGAGTTGAAGGACATGGAAAGGTGACCATTAAGTTTGATGAGAACCATCGTGTGATTCAAACACGACTTCATATAGTGGAGTTTCGCGGTTTTGAAAAATTTGTACAGGGACGTCCTTATTGGGAGGCACCTGTTTTGGTTCAACGTCTCTGCGGGATCTGTCCCGTGAGTCACCATCTATGTGCAGCTAAAGCGATGGACGTCATTGTTGGGACACCTTCAGATCAAATTCCTCGGACTGCAGATAAAATGCGAAGGCTGATGCATTATGGCCAAGTTTTTCAATCTCATGTCCTGCATTTTTTTCATCTAGCTTCTCCTGATCTTTTGTTTGGTGTTGATTCAGATCCTATCAAACGCAATATAATAGGAGTGATACAAGATTTTCCTGAGTTGGCTAAAAAAGCAGTTCTCATGCGCAAATTTGGACAAGAGGTTATTCGAATTACTGCCGGAAAAAAAATTCATGGAACAGGAGCAATTCCTGGGGGGATTAATAAATCTTTAACTTACAAAGAAAGAGATCAATTAATTCAAGAGGATTCTGAGTTCAATGCTGATCTAATGGTTCAATGGGCGGAAGAGGGGCTTGCTCTTTTTAAAGGCTACCATAAGAAGAACAAGGATTTTGTTGATAAGTTTGCGGCTTTTCCATCGAACTACATGAGCCTTGTCAGGAAAGATGGGGCTCTTGATCTTTATCACGGGGTATTAAGGGCGGTAGATCACGCCGGAAATAAGATATTTGATCAAGTGGATTATCAGGATTACACAAATTATCTTTCTGAAGAAATCCGAAGCTGGACTTATATGAAATTCCCTTTTATTAAATCGGTAGGTAGTGGAAATGGATGGTATCGGGTTGGTCCACTAGCGAGGCTGAATACTTGTGATTTTATTCCAACTCCGATTGCGCAAAAAGAGTTTGAAGAATACAAAGCCTACACATATGGAAAGCCAAATGGAATGTCTATGCATATGCACTGGGCGAGATTGATCGAAGTCGTTCATTCAGCCGAGTGTATTAGGGAGTTATTAAAGGATCCTGAGATCTACCAAGGTGAACTCACTAGAATTGGTGATCGCCAAGTGGAAGGTATCGGTGTGATTGAAGCTCCTCGTGGTACCCTATTTCACCATTATCGTGTGAATTCAGATGATTTGATTACAATGTGTAATTTAATTGTGTCAACCACAAGCAATAATGAGGGAATGAATCGAGCTGTGGGGTGGGTAGCAGATCATCATATAAGTGGACGAAAAGAAATTCCAGAAGGACTTTTAAATCAGGTTGAAGTCGCTATTCGAGCTTATGATCCTTGTTTAAGTTGCGCAACCCATGCAATAGGGCAAATGCCACTCGAAGTGAGTCTTTATGATAGTCACAATCAGCTCTTAGATCGAGTAGTCAAGAACACCAATATTTAGATTGAGCAAAGCTATGGTAAGTTACTGGGATCAGCTTGCACTACTATCGAATGAAAAATGCTTGATCTACGGATTAGGGAATGTAGGTCGTCAGGATGATGGCCTTGGGATTCGACTCATTGAAAAACTTGAATCTATTTCTTTACCTTCGTTTGTGAGTCTTGAATCCAATTATCAATTAAATGTTGAAGATGCACTTTTAATTTCGGCTTTCGAGGTGGTACTTTTTGCAGATGCTTCCGTTGAAGCAGAGGCAGTATCTCCTTTTTCGATTCGACCGATTCAGCCTCTATTAGAAATGACGTTTTCAACGCATGCGATGAGTTTAGGAGGGGTTCTTTCGCTTTGTGATGAGCTTTATGGGAAAAATCCTCGCGCTTTTCTCCTAACTCTTCCAGGATATGAATGGGAAATAGCTGAAGAATTGTCTCAAAGTGCAAGCTTAAACTTAGAGCTGGCTTTTCAGTTTTTGAGGGCTCAGTTTGGATCAGAATTATGCATGAAGTCTCTTTAGTGTCAGCATTGGTAGATCGCGTAGAAGAAGTTGCCTGGCAAGAAGGGTTTGAGCGAGTTTTAGAAATTAGGCTTCAAGTGGGGGCTTTAAGTGGAGTGGAACCTTCGTGTTTGGAGTTTTGTTTTCCTGAAGTCACGCGCAACACAGTGCTTATGGATTCGAAACTGACTATTGAAAAAAGTCAGGGTAAGGAATTTAATATTTTAGAATTGGAAGTACTTTAAAAAGGAGAAAGGATTTATGTGTCGGGACTGCGGGTGTCAACAAGCCAATGAAAGAGCCCATATGAAGGAAAACCTTGATAGTCATTCCATTGCAGATCAAATGAATGAATCTGAGCACAAGCTCAATACAGAACATTGGCATGATCATTGGGTCGAAGGGAAATTAGTTAGACATTCTCATGTAATCCAGTCTAAGGATATTGTTAATGGTCGTTCTAGGAAAATTATCTTAGAAGAATCTATTTTAAAAAAGAATGATCAGATTGCGAAAGAAAATCGAAATTGGTTTAAAAAAAACAGAATAAAAGTTTTGAATCTGATTAGCTCTCCTGGTTCGGGCAAGACTTTGCTTTTGGAAAAGACGGTAGAGTTTCTTAAAAAAAAGTCCCCTGACTTCAAAATGGTAATTCTAACTGGAGATCAGGAAAAGGACTTTGATGCACAAAGGTTAAATGCCGTTGGAGCAGATGTGCTACAGCTCAATACAGTAAATTCCTGTCACCTAGATGCTTCCATGATCGAGAAGGAATTAGGTAGGTTTGTACGCCCTGAACATCAACTACTAATTATTGAGAATGTTGGAAACCTTGTTTGTCCTGCGGCATTTGATTTGGGAGAGACACAAAAGGTGGCTCTGTTGTCCACTACTGAAGGTGAAGACAAGCCATCAAAGTATCCTTTGCTTTTTCATGAGGCAGGATTAATTGTGATTTCGAAGGTTGACCTAATTCCATATTTAGATTGGAGTCTAGAGCTTTGTCAGCAGCATATACGGAGTGTAAATATTTCTGCGCCTATCTTGAAATTAAGTTCCAAAACAGGGGAGGGAATGGAAGCGTGGTTTGAGTTTTTGCATACTATATGAAGAGAGTTCGCACCCATTTTCAGTTGGAAGGGCGTCTGCAAGGAGTTGGATTTAGGCCATTTATCTATCGAATTGCTCATAAGTTTAATTTAGTGGGGTGGGTGAGGAACACGATTCAGGGGGTGGAGATTGAAATTCAGGGTTTGAGTTCAAGTGTTGAGCAGTTTGAACGTAGTCTATATTGTGACTTGCCATCTCATGCTCAAATTCGTCATTTGAAAAAATGGGAGATAGATATTGAGAATTCAAGTTATTTTCAAATTCTTTTATCTAAATCTAAAGGGCTTCCTCATGCAGAGATTTTACCAGATTTCGCTATTTGTAGCAGTTGCTTGAGTGAAATTTTTGACGTGACTAATAGGAGGTATGGTTATCCATTTACTCAATGTACTTATTGTGGTCCTAGATACAGTATTTTGAAAAGACTTCCATATGATCGAGACAATACCACAATGGATCCATTTAGGATGTGTGAGAGCTGTTTGAAGGAATATCATAATCCTCTTGATCGTCGGTTTCATGCTCAAGGTAATTGTTGTCCCGATTGCGGACCAACTTTGAAATTGAAAGATTTTCGAGGCAACAATCTTGGAGATCCAGATTTAACTTTTAAGCTTGCAGCTGAATCAATTCGAGCTGGTTCAATCGTAGCAGTTCAGGGGGTGGGAGGGTTTCATTTATTTTGTGATGCTACCAATGATGAGGTTATTCTAAGGCTTCGGAATGTAAAAGGGCGTAAATCTAAGCCTTTAGCAGTGATGGTACGTGATTTACAGGTTGCACGCGAATTATGCTGGATATCTCTTTTTGAAGAAAAAATGATTTGTGGAGCAGGTGCTCCTATCGTACTTCTTCAAAAAAAATTGGAAAATTGCTTTAAAATTTCCAAACAAATTGCGCCTGGAATTTCAAGTATAGGTGTTATGTTGCCTTATACTGCCTTGCATGCTCTACTTATGAACGAATTTAACGGGATTGTGGTTGTCACTAGTGGGAATGTTTCTGACGAGCCGCTTTGTTATGAAGTGAAAGATGCGTTTTTACGATTGCAGGGAATTGCGGACTATTTTTTGGTTCATGATCGCCTAATAGCCTGCCCCATCGACGATTCAGTGGTGCGAGAGGTAGCTGGAACTGAAGTCGTTTTTAGAGCGGGGAGAGGGTACACACCGTTGGTGGTCGAGGTAGATGTTAAGATGTCCGCACAAAAAAAGACAGTCATAGGATTGGGGGCGCATCAAAAAAACACTATTGCGTTAGGTGATCAGGGGCGGATTTTGTTAATGCCCCATATCGGGGATTTGGATACTGTAAAATCAACAGATACCTATTTGAATTCCCTGAAGCGACTCCTGGACTTTCATTGTATAAATGACTTGAGTCATTCTCTTGTTCTCGGGGATCTTCATCCGGATTACCATACTACAAAAATAGGGCATGACTTGGCATCTTCTTTTCAACAGCTGCAGCACCATGTAGCTCATCTCTTTTCATGTATCGCCGAACATCAAATTACAGGGCCAGTTTTTGGTGTCACTTGGGATGGCACAGGTTATGGTTGGGATGGCATGATCTGGGGCGGTGAATTCTTCCATCTAGAGGAAGGAAGGCTTTCTCGTATAGGGAGCTTGCGACAGTTTCCGCTTCCTGGGGGATCAAAAGCGATTAGGGAAACTCGACGTTCAGCACTTGGCGTGCTTTATGCCATTTTAGGTAAAGATTGTATTAAAGAAGCTGAAGGATTGGGCTTTGAGAAAAGTGAACTTAACATGATTGTTAAAGCACTTTCTATGAATATTAATTCTCCTTTAACTTCCAGTTGTGGGCGACTTTTTGATGCAGTAGCAGCTTTAGTTGGAATTCGTACTTTTGTTGAATACGAAGGGCAGTCAGCTGCCGAATTGGAGGGTGCTGTTCACGCTAGTTTTCATATTAAGCCATATTCCACTAGAATTGTTAATGAAACCTTTGCGGTAATCGATTGGGAACCACTGATATTGGAGATTTTAAATGATCGCAAGTCGGGATTGCCTGTGAATCAGATAGCTGCTCGATTTCATTTAACCTTAGTTCAGTATATTGTGAAGATGGCTAGACATGTAGGTCTAAAGCAGGTTGTACTAAGTGGAGGATGTTTTCAAAATCGGGTTCTTTGTGAATGGGCCGTATCTTCATTAAGGGAAGAAGGATTTTGCGCCTATTGGAATCAGATGGTCCCGCCAAATGATGGTGGGATTTCTGTTGGGCAAGTGATGGGAGGTTTTGGAGAAATCGGGTTTGTTTCTAAAAAATCTCGCAATTGAATTAAATATTATATAATTGTAATTATGCAGAGCGTGAAGCTTTTCTAACTAAACCTTATCTTTAAATTAAATAAAAAAATATGATGAAGTTATTCCTGGCTATGACATTTGCGTGGTGTGGGTACATTGTCGGCGAGGATGTGAACCTCGTGGTATGGAGGAAGTTTCGAGTCCACTCATCCTCGCCAGCAATCTTGCTCATTTCGCATGTTCTTATAAAGAAAAAAAATATAAAAAATATATAAAACAAATAGCATGCGGTTATATAAATTTATTTTGCTACTGGCTTCTTGGCCAGTTTTGTGCGAGTTAGGTACTAATTGCTAGGCGATGGGAGGTTAGGATGTGCTTGTCGGTTCCTGGTCAACTAGTAGCTATTTCTAGTTTTGAAGATAATCTATTGGCTCGGACTGGGAAGGTAAGTTTCGGGGGTGTGTACAAGGAAGTAAGTCTAGCTTATGTTCCAGAAGCGAGGGTTGGTGATTATGTTTTGGTGCATGTGGGCTTTGCGATTTCTGTAGTCGATCAAGATGAAGCTAAGTTTGTTTTTGATTATCTCAAGCAAACATAGTTAGTACGGCAAACGGGATCAAAGCTGGAAGCTTTCTAGAATGCATAGAGCTAAAACTATTCATTTTCTTGAACACAATATAAATAGGTAAACGGCTGGAATGGTTCTTAAATTTGTTGATGAGTATCGGGATGGAAAATTAGCGAATCAATACGCTGAAAAGATAGCGAATTTAGCCACTCGTCCGTGGAAGATTATGGAAATTTGTGGAGGGCAGACTCATTCTATTGTAAAATATGGAATTGACCAGCTTCTTTCTCCCTTGGTTACTCTAATTCATGGACCAGGTTGCCCAGTCTGCGTTACTCCTCAATCTATCATTGATTTAGCAATTCAGCTGGCTTCCACTCCAGGAGTTATTTTTTGTTCTTTTGGTGATATGCTCCGGGTGCCAGGATCAAGCAAAGATCTCCTGACTGCAAAGGCAGAGGGAGCTCAGGTGCGAATGGTGTATTCGCCACTAGACGCACTGCAATTGGCTTGTGACAACCCAGATCGTCAAGTAGTATTTTTTGCAGTGGGCTTTGAAACCACGGCTCCTGCTAATGCGATGGCTGTCTATCAGGCAAAAAAGCAGGGCATTCATAATTTTTCATTATTGGTATCCCAGGTGCTGGTTCCACCTGGGGTGGAATCGATTCTCTCTGCTTCTTATCATTCGCCTCACGAGTCGATTCATGGATTACTTGCTCCAGGGCATGTTTGTACGATTGTTGGTTATCGGGAGTATGAGAATTTATCTTGCAAGTATAAAATTCCGATAGTTGTCACTGGGTTTGAACCAGCAGATATCTTGCAAGGAATTGCGATGTGCATTGCTCAACTGGAGCAAGGGAGAGCGGTGACAGAAAACCAATATACTCGTGCAGTGAATCGAAAGGGGAACCAGCAGGCAAAGGCAATTATCGCAGAAATCTTTGAAGTGGTGCCTCAAGTTTGGCGAGGTTTGGGAAGAATTCCTGCAAGTGGACTGAAACTCTCTCTTGCGTACCGGGCCTGGGATGCTGAATACCGATTTTCATTAAGGGCTGAGTCGGAGGAAGTCAAGTCGGAGTGTATTAGTGGGTCAATCTTGCAGGGGGTAAAAAAACCTTATGAATGTTCTGAATTTGGAAGAAACTGCTATCCTGAACACCCTTTAGGAGCTCCCATGGTTTCATCCGAAGGAGCATGTGCAGCTTATTATCACTATCGACGGGGTTCTCAGAAAGAATAGGTTTTATGAATTTAAATTGTGGTTTGTCGTTGAATCACTCAGAAAAAATTTTGCTTGCCCACGGGGGAGGCGGTAAGCTGATGCAACAATTTATTCGTGGAGTGATTCGTAAACATTTCGTGAGTTCCTATTTAGCCAATGAACATGATGCGGCTGTTCTGCCAATAGAAACAGGGGCTATTGCTTTTACGACAGATACCTATGTTGTTCGTCCTCTATTTTTTCCTGGAGGAGATATTGGAAAACTTGCTGTGTTTGGCACGATCAATGATCTAGCTATGGTTGGAGCGATACCTCAGTATTTGAGTGTGGGAATGATATTAGAAGAAGGGTTCTCTATTGAAACGGTGAATTGCGTTGTGGATTCCATTCAAAAAGCAACCATCGAGTGTGGAGTAGAGGTGGTGACAGGAGATACGAAGGTTGTGGAACGAGGTAAAGGCGATGGGATCTTTTTGAACACAGCTGGTGTTGGCATTATCAAGCATCGATTGGCTATCGAGCCCGCCAGTTTGGTTGAAGGAGATGCTTTAATTGTGAGTGGTGACTTGGGGCGTCATGGAATTGCAGTGATGGCAGCCCGAGAAGGTCTAGAGTTTGAGACTACGATTCAGAGCGATTGCGCTCCATTGGCTGCTATGGTGCAGGATTTGCTCAAATATGGAATTCATCTGCATTGCCTAAGGGATCTGACTCGAGGGGGATTGGCCTCAGCACTTAATGAAATTGCAATATCGGCTCAGTGCTCGATAGTCGTAGAAGAAGAACGAATTCCAATTCAATCTGAAGTTCGAGGTGCGTGCGAAATGTTGGGTATAGATCCTCTTTATATAGCAAATGAAGGTAGGATGATTGCTTTTGTCCCTCAGGCACAGGCATTGCGAGCGGCTGAAGTGATGCAAAAGCATGAGGTGGGAAGGGGGGCCTCTTGGATTGGTAAAGTTGTTGGTACAGATATTAAAGGTTCGAATGGGCATGTTGCTATTAAAAGCCGGGTTGGTATTTTGAGAACTCTAGACTTTCTTAGCGGAGATCAACTACCAAGAATTTGTTAAAAAAAGTTTGCTGCTTTTGACTTACCAGCCTGTGATGACTCCTTGGCTGTCCATTTGAATTCGCTCAGCTGAAGGGACTTTAGGCAAAGCTGGCATTCGCAAGAGTTTTCCAGTAAGAGCAACCAGGAAGCCAGCGCCATTTGAGATTTCAAAGTCACGGACTGTGATTTTAAAATTCTTTGGTCGGCCAAGTAATCTTGGATTGTCGGAAAGTGATTCCTGCGTTTTAGCCATGCAAATAGGTAGGTTTCCATAGCCAATTGAATTAATGATTCTCAATCGATCGAGCGCTTCTGTCGTGAAATCGACACCATCTGCTCCGTAAATTACTTTTGAAATCTTCTCAATCTTAGTTTCAATAGTCTCATCAAGTGCGTATACAAACGGTAAACGAGGTGAGGGCTGTTGGGTAGCTGTGACAAGGCATGTTGCTAGGCTGAGTGCGCCATCTCCACCTTCAGAAAAAACATTGGCAATTTCACATGGAATTCCTTGTTTCCTACAAAATTCCTGCACGACTGAAATTTCTTCGGAAGTATCGGTGGAAAACCGATTAATCGCAACTGTAATTGGTCGTTTAAAAAACTTGGCAGCAGCAAGATGTGCCTCCAAATTCTCTAACCCACTAAAAACAGCAGAAGCATTTTCGGCTGGCAAATCAGCAAGCTTGATTCCATCATGCATTTTAAGGGCTCGAATTGTTACTACCAAGACGATGGCGTCAGGTGCTAGCTGGCCTTGTCGACACTTAATATCTAAAAATTTTTCTCCCCCCAGATCAAATGCAAACCCTGCTTCTGTCACAACATAATCGGCGTTTTCTAGGGCCATCTTTGTTGCTAAAATGGAGTTACAGCCATGTGCAATGTTTGCAAAAGGACCTCCATGAATGAATGCAGGCACTCCTTCAGAGGATTGTACAATATTCGGTTTAAGTGCCTCTCGCAATACCGCTAGCAGTGCGCCAGTAACTCGTATTTGTGAAGCAAACACTGGCTCCATATCAGGAGTAAATCCTACGAGAATACGATTGAGTCGATCACGAAGTTCATCGTAGTTCTCAGACAAACAAAGGATTGCCATAATTTCACTTGCAGAGGTAATGTCAAATGCTGAGTTTCGTCCACTTGAATTCTGATCCGTTAAGCCTATTTGGATGTGACGAAGCGCTCGATCGTTCATATCAATGACACGCTTCCAAAGAACTTTGCTGGGATCAATCCGAAGAGTTTTAAAATACAGCCCGTTATCTAAGGCAGCAGCCAATAAATTGTGAGCAGTCGTGATAGCGTGAAAATCCCCCGTGAAATGCAAATTAATTGAATCAGATGGGATTAAGGAGCTTCTTCCTCCACCAGTGGCAGTCCCTTTTCGTCCAAATACTGGACCCATTGACGGTTGTCGCAAAGCTAATGCAGTGCGGTATCCTAATTTGCGTAATCCTTGAGCCAATCCAATGGAAACGGTGGTTTTTCCTTCTCCGGCTGGGGTAGGAGTTATGGCTGAAACTAAGATAAGTTTTCCCCTAGAAGGTCTATTTCCCAAACTGAAGTCAGAAACTTTTGCTGAATACTTGCCGTAATACTCAACGAAGTCCGAATTTAAATTTAGTTCACGGATGACAGAGCCAATTTCAGGAATTCTATTTCTCATTCTTTATTGCATATCAGTAATAACAATATGCACAATGCAATTATTAATACATTATCGAGGCCGATTTAAAACATGAAGTTCTTCGTCAAATATCCCTATTTTAATTACTTCCTTGCACTCAAATCCAAGCTTCTTTAAAGCCTTTTTTGAGGCGTCATTCTTTGGATCTATTGAGGCGACCAAACTGTCAAGTTTTACTATATTAAACGCATAGTCAATGAGGGCTTTTCCAGTTTCGAATCCAAACCCTTTTCCCAAAAATTGATCATCTAGGCGGTAGATGAGTTCAACTTTTGAAGCCTTTTCAGTTCCAAGATACCTTAATGCTGCCAATCCAATCAACTTCTGGCTTGTATTCTCAAAGATCCCCACTATTCCGATTCCATTTCGGTCAAGATATGCTTGCTGCGTCGCAATCCATTGAGCAGCTTCTTCCGTAGACTGTCTTTGATAGTTTGAGATTTGAAACTGTTTAAAATCAAGATTTTGAGACAGATCAAAAAACATTTTGCTATCCGATGAGCTGAGGGGTTTTATTACCAGTCTAGTCGTCTCAATTTTCATTTTTTAATTATAGACAGATGAACGTATTTAGTCACCATTGAAAATGTTAGAAATTGACAATTTAAAAGGCAACCCTTGCCCCAACTTTGAAGTTGACTTTTTTGATTCTGATTAATCATCCACTGGGTTAAATTAAGTACAAGGTGTTTTCCTGTTCCTTCTTGCTTGGGTTTAGAGGCAGTAAATCCTTGAGTCTGCCACCTACTGTTTACGCTATCCAGAAGGAGTTATGACCCAGAAATATCTTTTTATAAGTCTTCTATTTGTGTGCTGATCTATCATCAAATACGAAGAGATAGCTTTCCTAAATTCTATTTATTTTTTAATAACAGAGCATATGAGCTTCTATTTACCCATAGGAGAAATGTCTCCATCGTCAATAAAACAATTCCCATAATTGCGCCATCTGGAGCAAGCATAATATGAAACCAAACAATATTAAAAATAATAGGAGCTAACAAAAGCAGTGCCAATGCTATATACCGTCCGGATAGTAGTAGCAGGGAACAACCTACTTCGATTACTTTAATGATATAAAGCAGCTTCGAAGTAATCAACAATTCTATAAATGCTCCAGCATTTCCTTGCATAGAAGGCATAGGGAGAAAATTAAGGAATCCGTTCAGCCCAAAGGTGAAAAAAATACATCCCATTAAGATTCGAATGATCATGCTAGCCTTATTCATTAATTATCCCCAATGCTTTTGTAATTTGAAGCTACTGTTAGTATAAATTTAATTGTCAAATATTGGAATATAAAAATGTGCATCAATTAACCCTATGGTGATGGCTAATTCGGATTCCATCAAATAAGTGGATTGTTTCATCCAGGGTCTCAAAGCTCAACGATCGGGATTCAGATAGTAAATGACCGTCATCATTCCTCATGTAGTTAAAGTCTGCACCAAAAGTAAAAATCAAGGTTTGAATTGTCATTGGAATGTATACCATTTCAAATTTGAGCAGAGCAAAATCTGATGCTAAACTATCTAGTGTTTCTTCAATATGTTTTTCAAGTTCCTTTTCTTTTTCAAAGGAGACGGTGCTAAAATTTTCACCGACCTTTGCCTTGAATGTTCCCTGAAGGAAAGCGGTAGCGTTTGGATTGCCCTTGTTAAGGGTCCTGGCTACTTCTTGAAAGAACATTTTGCATTTCGTCGTATTAAGTTTAATGCCTCCACAAGTTGTTGAAGGGTCCTGTTTTTTTGAGTTTTTACATAAGCAGAGTCCTTTTCTCATAATAATTGTATCAAACTGATTGTCTTGAAAAGGAAATCTTTCAGTGTGATCAAGGTTTCGATATGAAATCTTTCCCCGAGTCTTAGTATGAAGATCCTTAGGACAGTCAATGGAGGTTTGGAAAATAGTTGCGTCGGGTCTTATAACTGTATTTATCACTTCTGCAACTGAATAGTCAGATGAAGTCTGGTTATCGGAAAAAAGTTCTGCGAGAAGCAGAATTGAATGGGCATCTGTAATTGGTGAAAATGTTCCCAAAGTCTTACTACACCTAGGGTTAGTAGCAGCTAGCCAATCTAAAAACTCTGGACTCTGCGACTGAAGAATTACTTTCTCAATTGCATATGAATTTGCTGAAATCAAAAAACTGAAAAGCATTACCTTAAGTTTCATCTTAACAATTACAAACACTGCCTAATCCTCAATACTAATAAAAAAATTGAAAAACTATATCACACCCTGTTCCAAGCTGTGATAATGAATGGTCAATAAAAATTGGTGGAGTTATGATTTTCAAATAATTTGTCTTCTTTTTGTGGGTAAGTGCATGAAGTTACGCAGTATATGGATTCAGTTGTTGATAGTAAGATTAGCTTTATCTGGAGTACCTTTGCTGGCAGCAACTACAGAAGAGGTGGTTAAAGAGTGCAAGTCGATTTGGAATGCGCCTTATTGGACATTAGAAGTGAAGAGGGAAAGAATTTCGAGGTTATTATTTCAAATTCTAGATGAACAACCTCAGGCAGTCGAGGAGATTTATAAAAAACTAGATGCCGAATTTGAGTTGGCAATTCAAAAATCTAATTGCCGATTATTGCGCAAGGCATTTTCTTGGATTAGGTTTAAGAGTGGTAATGAGATACCTGGTGATACTCACAAAAGTGTATCTAATTATGGAGCTGGAGTGAGTTGCCGATCGATACTGACTTCCTGTTGGATCGAATATAAAAATGAATATTTCAGAAATCGTTTAGATCTATTAGAAAATACTAGGGAGAGCTTCCTGAATGGATCTGAGGATCAAACAATAACTACACTTGGGGATATAAGCGATTTTATTCTAGTTGATCCAGCTGAAGCAGTTCCTGTGGAGCATTCCGAATTGGAATGCGTTCCTGAAACTGTGTTATTTCCACATAAGTGTAGTCTTCCATCGGGTGCAACTCCCTATGTTTTGCTTTGTCGGTTTGTAAAAAAGGAAAATGCTATTGTTCAAAAAACTAATAGATTCTTAGATGCAGTTTCTAGCAAGTAAGAGAATCTTTAAATCCAAAGCTCATGAGGTTCTTTTTGTACGATAGCCCAATGAATGTCAGTGTCAGTGAAACCTAGATAAAATAAGGTTGTGATCAATTATATGAAATGCGCCTATGCAGTTTGAATAATTCGTTTAGCAATGCTCTTTTGGAAGTTATTTTCAAAGTTCTGATGGCCAATAAGAGGTAGAGTCTTACAAATTCAAAGCATCTTTTTTGCATATCCTAAGTACGCCAAGAGAAGAGAAGATGTAAAAGAGAAAGAAAAATTTTTTGGTACTGTTCTTGTTAGCAGTCCAGGAATGATCTCTACTCCTAAATTGGGGCGAGTTCCTCGCAAAAGTTGAACTTTCATGCCAATACTATTACAGTATTGGATCATTTCTTTTGGCTTGATGAACATACGTAAAAGATGTAGGTGGGTAGGCGTATTTTTTACAAACCACTCTACAAATTTAATAATGACCAACCATGAAATAGGATTTCTGTTAAAAGTATGAAAAAAGAACAATCCACCAGGTGCAAGGACTCTAGATATTTCTCGAATGACTTTATCAGGATGATCTACATGTTCAAGAAAATCCATAGCTGAAACTACCTGAAAAGAGTTATCCTCAAATGGTAATTGATAAGCATTGGCACTCAAGTATTGTACGTTTTGGGTAGTGTCATACTTTCTCGCGACTACTAAGCTGTCTTCGGAAAGATCAATACCCGTAACTTGGTAGCCAAATTCTGCCATACGATTACTCAAAAAGCCTGCACCGCAACCAACGTCGAGTATTCGGCAGCGAGAGGGGGCAGGAAAAATATCAGAAATTGTGGAGGCGATCCATGGCCCAGTAAGCTTAGTCTCTGCTCTTAAGAGAGCAACCGGGTCATCATAAGCAGTATACCAACGCTCGCCTAATGTATTATAGAAGTCGTTATTTATTTGGATGCCGGTTTCCATAAGAACCCCCAATATATTATTTGGTATAAAATAAATCCAAGGATTAACAAAATTTGTGAGATAAAAATATTCATAATGTAATTAAAATAGGTGTTCTTTTGTATCTCAATTGGGTCTAAAGAACTAGTTCGCATTAAGTACCAAAGAACGCCTGCACAACCGAAAGTAATTGGGTGTAAAATGAATAAAATACTATGGAGCCATGATTCTCCTGCATTGCACTCGCGCACGTGCACAAATTCATCTTTTGTTACTAAAAGGCTCGATAAAATTGATAGTCCTATAAAAATGGCAAGATTATTTAAATTGAATGGAAATAGAAATAAAAAAATGTAGCAAATAAGTACCGATAGGGTGTCCATTGGGTGGCCAAATCTCTCCCACTTTCCAAGGCCACGCCGATGATGGTAGTAAAACTCATCGAAAAACATAGCTAAACCTTGAATCCAAAGTGGAATACAAAGAACCAAAACCAACCTACTCATATTTCAACTTCCTAAATTATCCGAAAAACTGCACCGAAGAGGGTCAGTCCAGGACCAAAAGCTAAGCTTACGACAATGTGGCCAGGACTCAATCCCTCTTCCAAAATAACCTTCCAAACATGAGGAAGGGTCGCAGAAGACATATTGCCATGATGAAAAAGAACTTCTTTGCTTTTTTCTAGCTGAGCGTCTTGAAGTTCAAAAGCTTTTTGAACAGCTTCAATAATTTTTGGGCCTCCAGGATGGATAGCAAAAGTTGCTTTCAGCAATACCTCAGCAGTTAGTAGTTTAGTCGGTGCAACTAGTTTGTCTAAAAATTGCTTAAGATTTGCTGCAATCTTTTTTGGCACGTCCCTAGAAAGGGTCATTTGCATTCCCCAGGTTTCCGGAATCCAGCTCATATCATCTCCAGAGTCTTGGATGACCTGTTCTTTGATATTCAAAATAGCAAGTCCACATTTTGCTGTTCCTGAGGGCACCAGCGAATACTTAATGTGTCCATCAGCAAACAGAGTTTGTACTACAATCTGTTCGGGTGAATGAACCAAAGGATTCATATGAAGACTACAAATTTCAGTGTGAACAATGTCAACTTGAGTGAGGGACGTGTTCATGTTGCGATTTTTCATGGCTGAAATAAAGCCTTCTCCCATTCGAATGGCTGGCATCGAAGCATAGCATCCCATATGATAGGCATGTGTCACGTTCGTCGTATCCGACCAACTATTTTCATTAATTAACCTTTGAGCAGGACTTGGAGATGCATATCCTGTGCAAGTGACATGGATGATGTGAGATGGAGGAGGTTTGATTGGTGGGTAAAATCGTCTAAAAACTTCGCTAGATTTTCTAAGGAAGTAATCTGTTCTTGCATTGATGTTCTTCCCATAGGGGGAAAGTTTAGAGTTATTGCAAAGTTCGTCTCCAAAACGATATATTTCCAGCTCTTCCCAGTTGTGATTATTAAGATCGTTTAAGTCAAAAGATCGAAAGCCAATGATGGATGGATTTACTCCATACCTAGAAAAAAGTTTTTCTATCTGGTAAGCTGATTTCTCATTTTGAGTAGATCCATTAGTTCTCATAGATTCAGCACGTGTATGTGCTTCAGCAGTCCAGCGAATAGATTCATGTTGAGGCAGACTGAACATAGGTTTTTGAACTTCAAATGCTGTGATTTCAGCTATGGCCTGGCTCATACCAAATTTATACAATAAAATGACGCATAACAACAGGATATTCTTTTTTTAACTGGAGTCGGTCTATCTAAAAACTTCATCATCTACTTTGAGTAAAATAGGTCTTGTCTGGAGCTATAAAGTTAGAACAACGTTCCTCGCTATATAAAAATCCAATTGACATAAATGCTATTTCCAGTTTTTTTAGTCCATGCATTTTTCATAAAACATGCAATAGGGGTAACATTTAATGGTTTTGTTATTATGGTGAATATCAATATTAAAATAATATCATTAGCATTAGCATGCATGTCAGAATCATTCGTATTTGCTTGCTCTAAAATAGTTCGTTCTTTATGGTGTAGCAGTTCAAGTAGGGTTCAAAAAATAGAGGTCGATGATAAGTGCATGTATAGAGTATTAATAGTCGATGATCAGAAAATTAATAGAAAAGTTCTTGGTTATCATCTGAAGAAATACTTTGGTGAGGTTATAGAAGTCCAAAGTGGTGAGGAAGCTTTGGAGTGTCTAAGTAATGATATGAATCCAATCGAAATTATTTTTATGGATTTCGAAATGAATAACCTGATGATGAATGGAGCTGAAACAATCAATATGATTAGAAATAGAACAAATATTAAAAGACCTTATATTATTGCTTACTCCTCCGAGACTAGTTATAACGATGAAATGATGAAAATTGGCGCAGATATAAAGTTAAACAAAAATGAAATGATATCAATAGAAGAGATTCGTGGAATAATATCTGGTTACAAAAAATGTAGCGAGATAGTGCAAGATAACACGTCGACAAGTTCTAACAATTCTACAGGATCTACTGAGTCTGGCACTATATTGCAATTGCCGGTATCGCTAAAGCTGGGTTTATGACGTTTAAAATAGAGGGTCAATGTTAAGATGAGAGTTTAATAAGTTGTTCTACAAAGGTTCTTCCTGCTCGGCCAAGAGAAGAGTCGCTACGATAGTATAGATGTGGACGAAAGTCATGTTGGCTTGGTTTTTCCCATTGCACAAGCTTGAGTAAGCCGGATCGAAGTTCAGATTTAATAAGGTATTTCGGAAGCCATCCGTAACCCATTCCTGAAATGATAGCTAGTTTTTTGGAATGGAAATCATTCAGATGAAATGCGGCATCTTGATCTAATACTTGGGTGCTTAAGTTTAGCCTAGAATCAGACCCTCTTACTGTAATAAATGTATGTTTTCTCATTTCAGAAAGTGAATGAGTTTGAGAGGAAGCAACCAGGGGGTGATGTTTGTGAGCGACTAAAAAAGCACGCACGGGAGATAATTGAACACCTTGTAATGCAAGCTTTTGGGGATGTAACACAGAGATCATCATATCAGCGTTAAATTGAGTGAAAATATCTTCTACTCCACTTAAAAAAGCTGCATGAACGTGAAACTGGGTAGTAATTTTGTGTTTTATAAAATTTTTTAGGACTTGTGTTACTGGACTAAAGGGAACAATGCCTTCAAATACTATTCGGACCTCAGGTTCCCATCCAGTTGCGAGTTCTGCACAAAGACAGGATAATTCGCGTTCTCTTTCTAGCAAAAGGCGACAGGAATGCAAGAGCCGAATGCCAGTTGGGGTAAGCTTGGTTCGGTACCCTGTACGATCGAATAGAGTGAGTCCTGTCTTACGTTCTATTGATCGCAATGAATATACTACTGCAGAATGCCCTTTTCTTAGATCTTTTGCAGCAAGTGAAAAGCTTTTCCATTTAGCAATTGCATCAAGAGTGCGAGCTTCTTCTAATGTGATCAAGTTTGTCAGTTTCCCTGACAATCCCATACAGTATTTTGTTCTTTTTTTGAACTGAAATAGTTTCTAAGCTTAAACTGAGGTGGAAAATGAGTGGGAACCCCTTACAGTTAAATGGGATTGAATTTGTAGAGTTTTCATCGCCTAATCCGGGAGCATTGAGGCAGCTTTTTTTGGATTTCGGATTTTCAAAAGTATCATGCCACCAAACTAAAAGAGTAGAGTACTTTAAACAAAATAATATTAATTTTATCATTAATGATGATCCTGGATCGAAAGCTGCTCAGTTTAGTGAAATTCACGGACCTTCAATTTGCTCCATGGGGTGGCGTGTAGCAGATGCACACTATGCTTTTGAGTTAGCAGTTGCACGCGGAGCAAAACCAGCCAGCGATGGGGACTATTTTTATTTGTCAGGGGAGCAGGTGCCTGCCATTTATGGTATAGGAGGTAGTCTTATCTATTTTATTGAAGACTATAGGAATGTTTTTTTATATGAGGGCATGGGATTTCAAAAGGTTATACAGCCAGATCTTGGCAAGAGCAAAGGGTTCATATCGATTGATCACCTTACAAATAATATCGAAGCAGATACAATGGAAAAATGGGTTGGCTTCTACAAGAATATATTTGGATTTAGCGAAGTTCGCTATTTTGATATTCGCGGAGTAAAAACCGGTTTGCAGTCGTTCGCTTTACGTTCCCCCTGCGGGTCATTCTGTATTCCTATCAATGAAGCCAAAGAGGAGAATTCACAAATTAATGAATATCTTATAGAATATAATGGCCCTGGAATACAGCATTTAGCATTTCTGACTACAAATATTTTGAATACACTACAAGCCCTCAAAGGGACTAAAATTGATACCCTTGATATTGATGATGATTATTACGGAAATATATTTGAACGTGTTCCTAACGTTACTGAAGACCATCAGGCTATTAGGGACTATAGGATATTAGTCGATGGTGATGAGCAAGGCTATTTGCTTCAGATCTTTACTAAGACGTTGATCGGGCCCATTTTCATAGAAATCATTCAGAGGAAAAACCACTCATCTTTTGGTGAAGGTAATTTTGGTGCTTTGTTTCGCTCAATTGAGCGCGATCAGATGAAGCGAGGAGTTGTAAAATAATGAACGCCATACACCTGAGATCTTTTACTGCACTAGAGCAGTCTACTTGGAAAATCCTCTTTGAAGGACAAGAGGGGAAACGTAGTCAGCAAATAGTAGATGTTTTTTCCGATGGGATTAGGGCTCTTGGCATAAGTAGTGGAAAGATTCCTGATTTGTCTTCAATAAACAATATTCTCGAGGAAAAAACCGGATACATGGGTGTTCCTGTAGAAGGATTGGAAGGCCCGATTTCCTTCTTCTCAATGTTGGCAGAGCGGAAATTCCCAATTGGTAACTTTATTCGGAGTCCTGAAGACCTGTCGTATACGCCAGCTCCTGATATTTTTCATGACTTATATGGACATTTGCCATTTTATACGGATCTAGACTACGCTAATTTTTGTCAAAAAATGGGAGAAGCTGCGGCACAATTTTTCGGAGACCCAAAGCGACTACGTCAGTTTGAAAGATTATTTTGGTTTACTTTTGAGTTTGGGCTTCTTCAAACATCACAAGGATTACGGATATTTGGAGCTGGAATCGCATCATCTATTGCTGAGTGTCGCTATGCATTGAGTAATGCGCCGGAAATAGTGCCCTTTGACTTGGATCTTATTCGAAATCAAGAGTATAGGATCGATCAAATGCAACCGAGGTTGTATTTACTCGAAGACGTGAAACAGCTTTATGGTTGTCTGGATGAGTTTATCGAGAGAGTAAAAGGACCTTGTAGGAATTGGGTTTTAGAAACTGAGAATCGAGAGTTAAGGAAAGCCGAGGAAAAACAAGATGAGCACGACAATTCAGAGCACCCTAAATATATTGGTCTCAACCGGGTCTAATTCCGGTTCAGTGCGAGTTTTCAAAAATCCGGTTTTAGAGTGGTTGACCCATGTGCGACCGATTACCCCAGCTTTAGTGTGGATACCGATCATCTCGTACCTCTATTATCGAGCTTTCTATTATTATCAACTTCCAGTGGTGCAGGTGGCTCAGGTAGGAGTAGCAGCGTTTACTTTTTGGACACTCTGTGAGTATCTCATTCATCGGTTTGTATTTCACTGGAGGAATCAGGAACCGATTATTCAAATGTTTACTCATCTCTTTCATGGTATTCACCATGATCGTCCGAATGATGCTACTCGGCTTTTGATGCCTCCAGCAGGTTCTCTACTTTTTGGATGTTTTTTTTACTTAATATTTCGAAATGTTCTTGGAGCTATCTGGGCCGATCCATTTTTTGCGAGCTTTGCAGTAGGATATTTGGTTTACGACTATACCCATTTTTCTACACACTTCATTCAGCCCAGGACGTCCTTTGGAAGGTCGTTAAAAAAGTGTCATATGGAACATCATTTTATCTCAGATCGCACCTACTATGGGGTTAGTTCTCAAATTTGGGATTATGTATTTGGGACTACAATAAAGAACAACGAGTTAGATTATGTACGGGTGAGTTATCCTGAGCCTCATTTTCAAAGAACTCAGGAGATTGTGGCAAAATATCCAAAAGTTCGAAATCTTTTTGGTCCTACTCCATCTACTGGAGTTATTATTGGAGTTTTAGTTACTGTGCAACTTGCGATAGCTTATGAAGTAAGGAACCAACCCTGGTGGGTTTGGTTCCTTACTTCATATACGATTGGTGCAGTTGCAAATCATGCACTTTTTGTAATGATTCATGAATGTTCTCATAATCTAGTGTTTAGGAATCCATGGAAAAACAAAGTAATTTCTATTTTTGCAAATTTTCCAATTATATTCCCGTCTGCTATTTCTTTTAGAAATTACCACCTTGCTCATCACCGTTACCAAGGGGACGTTTTGCGTGACGCTGACTTAGCTGTTCCAGGAGAAGCTGCCCTTATTGGGAACTCAGTATTCGGCAAAGCGCTGTGGATGCTGTTTTTCTTCATCTTTCAAACAGTTCGAGTTTCAGCAGTAAAAAAAGTGAAGTTTTTAGATCGATGGGTAGTAGTAAATTGGATTGTGCAGATTGGTGTTTTGTCTCTTTTGACTTATTATTTTGGGTGGCCTGTGTTTATTTACCTTCTCTTGTCTAGTGCTTTTTCTGTAGGGCTGCATCCACTAGGAGCTCGATGGATACAAGAGCATTTCTTAACAAATGGAAGTCAAGAAACATCATCCTATTATGGGCCTCTGAACATTATTGCGTTTAATGTTGGATTTCACAATGAGCATCATGATCTGATGAATATATCTTGGTCTCGCTTACCTCAGGTAAAAGAGATGGCGCCCGAATTCTACAATTCGCTTTATTCGCATTCGTCTTGGACTAAGTTGTTTTTTAGATTTCTTTTCGATCAGAAACTCAGTCTCTACAGTCGAGTTATTAGAGAATAGATAAAGTATAAATTCATTTCATATTAGAAGCAGATTAACAGGAGGTAGTGTTATGGGTACTGTTAAAGACGTAAAAGGGTTGTTAAGAGTTTCTGCTGATCAGCGTACAGTTGTATTTATGATGATTGCTACTACAGCGTTGGTGATTCAGTGGCGATGGGATTGGGATTGGACTCTATCATTAAATTATGTGACTTTTGGACATGTAGGTCTATTTTTCTTATCGTGTTTTATGGCTGTGACAGTTTGCACAATTACACATAATCATAGCCATTGCCCCGTTTAGAGATCAGAATTTCTAAATCGAATGCAAGATTACTGGCTTACTTTATTTTATGGATATCCTATTTTTGCATGGATACCCACTCACAATATGAATCACCATGTATTAAATAATAAAATAGGTGATGCATCTATCACTTATAGAGTAAGTGAAAAAATAATTTGTTTACATTACTAAGCTATCCAGCAATTAGCGGGTATTCCCAAAAGAACGTTAACTTGAAATTTGTTAAGTCTTTATGGAGAAAGGAACGAAGTCGTGCTTTTTACTTTCTATCTCAGGCTGTTCTTCTCGTTGTAGTAGATCTCACTGCTTATATGATTGACTGGAGTAAAGCCTTATTTTATGTTTTTATTACTCAACAGAACACCATCGAGCTGATCGCCTGAAAATGTCAGAAGTTGAAATCATTACTGATTTTTGTGTTGCACTGCATTAAAACGGACTTCGTGTTTTGCGCTGCACTGTGTCAATGTGCTACCTGA
>Ga0302188_10000393_pt1 | contig 37383 bp, 34 predicted proteins | sample II_Bog_E2_1_FD_198783 | JGI IMG/M metagenome (GOLD analysis project Ga0302188, IMG submission 198783) | Peat permafrost microbial communities from Stordalen Mire near Abisko, Sweden - II_Bog_E2_1 | ecosystem: Environmental > Terrestrial > Soil > Wetlands > Peat | place: Sweden: Abisko... | reverse complement strand
ACCAAGAACTATATTTTATAATATCACCCCATTCGAAAATGTATATATGGTCACAGTTTGCATGTTTTTATCCAAAATATTAAAACCATGCTTAATTTTATTGACAAATTAAAATTATGTGCATAAAATATCATTTAATGTCTTTGCTTGCTATTTCCCGATGGTGCTTAATTAATTAATTTATCTATTAAAGGGCTTTGCCTTTACGATTAGAGGTCTACGCCTACCTCTTTACCTTACGCTCATTTATTATTCGATTTTTCAGGTTTTTGTCTTTATATTTTTAGTTGGCAGCCTCAAGATCGTCAATTTATGCATGTAATTTGTTGATCTACATTAAGCACAGGTCTAAAGAATTATTCGTTTATCTATTCACCAATGATAATTACTCAATTTACTTCTTTAAAGCAACTATTTAAGTTATATAATCTTAAATTTGCCTATTCTTTTCTTAGAGTTCAACCTTTTGTTTATAGAATTCAGCCGAATCGATGGACTACTCAGAATGGTTCTATTATTTGGAGTAAGTTAATATTTTATGATGATGAGGTGAATTGATTTTGTTTTTGATGTCTTGTATGACAGCTTCTTTTTCTTTGATGACGGATTGATACAATATTTATTTTTACTTTAGTTATTTAATAACCATCTCCAAATCTTTGACTCTATTTTATGCATTCGCATATTGTCTTTAGTTCTCTAGATATCCGTATTTATGAGTCCTAATTTTTTATATTTCTTATCGATAATATCTCAAGTCTTGATCCATAGTTTTAACTTTATTCATTTCCTTTTACCGTGACTAATTTAATTCCTGGATAATCTGACTGCTTCTTTCGATTTCTGACGATAATTTATTGTTCTTTTCGTTCATCCTGCTCTATCTGCTGGATATTTATTGAATTTATTCTTTTAATTTGTTATTATCATTAGACAAAATAGCAATATTTATGTGGGCCTTTTCTAACTATTATGTCTTGAGTTCAAGTTATAGCGAACATTGCTTTATTTACTTATTCATTTTCTTAAGATCACTTTTAAAACTTTTTTATAAACCCTTACGCTCGTTTTCAATACAATTTTTACAGATTACTTCGTCCAATTATTTACATTTAAACTCTTCATTACTTTTTTTCTTCTCCTTGAGCCAGCCTATATTTGATTCGCATCTGTTGAGTATTAAAGCTAAATTATTCAATTGATTATTTAAATTTCTAGTGTAAATTTACATACTTTCATAATATTGTTCTGGATTACTAGTGTGGGCTGGTATCCGACTGAGATGTTTGCTCATTCTTTCCAGCTCAATGTTTAATTTTAGCTTTTACTCTATTGAAAATGTGGAAGAAGTCACTTGAATGATTTATAAATGATTTTTTATACTATTCAGATGTCTTTGATGCTGTTAATTTGCCTAAATTGTGGCTATTCTATCATAAACATGCTGCTTTTTCGAACTTAACTGAGCTAAAGTCTTATTATCTTTCTTTTCCCTAAAAACAGTTTATTACATTTGATTAATTGCAAAATGAGGATTGACACCCTCATCATCATCTTCCTATTCAGATTATTTTTTACGTGCTTTTTCTATCTTTTTGTTTTTACTTTTATTAAGTTTAGAATCAATGCTGAATGAAAACTCAGTAATGTCCTTCATATTGCCTTTGGTTTGGGTAGAAATTTATTTTTTATAGCTGTTGCTATTCTTATTGTTGGAACTAGAGTGACTTTTCATTCGAGTATTTGACTCGGGAGACGAAGATTTTCTAATTTCAGCTTGAATTTTACGGCAAGTAGACATATCTAGTCCATGGGAGGGCGCTTGCTGACTTCTATTCGTTGTTTTAATCTATTTTAGCTCTTTTCTCAGATTAGACAGCTCCTTTAGCACTTTTTTAATACTATTACCGCTTCGTTTATGTTCATTCTAATGCTACTTTTTGAATTAGGCCACGATGCGCCTCAAAGGAATTTTCTATTTTTCGAAGTTATCACTGTTATTGTAAACCAATAGGCTGGGTTGACTCCTTTCAGGAAGTGGAGAACGTATTTTCTTCATATTAATTTAGTTATAACGCCTAAATTATAACAGACTAATTGCTCTAACATATAATAAGCCAACTCAAAAGAAATCTACTGCTAAAATGACTCGATTTTTTGTTGTTAATTCTCTTGAGGCTGACTGTCTTTCATTTATAATAGTTATAATAGAGCTTATATTTATATTTAATTAACATGAAGATTCTATTGGTCTTAGCCTTGATTCTAACTTTGACAGTAGTCACTCTCAATCAAGAAGACGATGTTGTCTATGAAGAAGAGATGATCGAAATTGATGAGCCAATTCCTTTAAATGCAGCATAAAACTCTACCTACAGAACATAGTCCATCCCTCTACCTCCTAGACAACCATTTAAATTCGACTTATAGACTCTACAACTATTTAGAAATTAAGTCCTCGGAGTCACATTTATTTTCTTATACCTCATTCTATACGTACGGGGGAAAAAAGCCAATGTGGATATAATGTAAAAATTTTACAGAAAAGTTGACGGATTTCTATAGAACAACTTCGCTCATGTGGGCTTTAGTAAGCAGTCAGGATAAGCACCCTTTAACGGTGAATCTCCAAGTGAAAGTGTCTACTATGCAACTGGCCGTGATAATGTTGAATATATCGAAATGCGCTTTAATGTATTGTGTTCAATATACAGACCAAAAAACGACAAGATTTAATCTATTGCCTCTATGATATCGTCTTCCCCGAAAGAGATACTGTCACCATTGACCTACCAATCAAAACAGATGTACCTTTGGTCCTATTGGTCGCACAAAAGAAGAAAGTTAAATAAATATCAGAACAGTATTTGGATATCAGAAAAATAACTGGTAAGTTCAACGTTCCCAATTTAAACGTAGGGTATGAAGTGTTAGGAGAGTCAGCTGACACGATTGATTCGATCATTGATAACTACATCGTAAAGCGACTTAACGATATGAATGGACTTTTCTTTTCCATTCATTACACAGATCTTAAAACCTTTTCGTAACGATCAGGACATCTACGCGTCGTCCTTAATGCTACTTATAAAAACTCTGAACATTTTTTGCCAGCCATGGAACTTATCTTCTACTTGGCTGATAAACTAGCAAGCTTTAAATTAACAGCAAATTCCAAGGCCAAGGCATTGAAGGCTAGAGAGGCCTATAATCAATCCAAGGAAAAGGAAGACCTATAAAAGCATAATGATGACTTGAGGAAGAAAAAATAAGACAAACTACGACAAGAAGAAGCATGGCTGCGCAGTTTGCCTCCTGAGAAGCAAAAGAAAGAAGAGTAGAAGCGAAAGAAGAAAGAGTTTAATAAACTTATGAAGGGCAAGACCATGAAAATGTGATCTGAAAAAAACAATAATGAATACTTATTAATATCGTCCATCAAATCATTTTATCCTTTCGCCAATCATTTTATAATTCAATTCATAAAAATTGACATATTTGAATTCCTTCGTTTTATTATCATAATTACCGTAAAAGCCGTTCAAAATGGCGTCATTAAACAGAAAGATGGGATTATTAATACCCTAGAAAATAACCAAGTACTTGTTATAATTTATAAGCGTTAATTTTCCACGTAAAAGAAAGCATGATCTATAAACTACTGACTGGTGTAATCGGCATATATCTCGCCTACATCACCATGTCTATACTCTCAGAACGACTGTATCAATCATCTAATGTAGCTATAATAGCGATTACCCATCTATTAATCCAGATCTTCCCCTCGCTAAATTTCAATATCCTCCTTTACTTATATGGCTTGGTTCCCTTTTCTGTGCTGCAGCTGGCTCACTCATATCAAAACTAAACAAAGATCCTCCAAACCCGATCCCCTTAAAGGAGCAACTAATTTTAGGAGGCCTCTATACAATGAATATTTCAACTACAAACTACGCTCTTCTCTACATTTCCTACCCTATTCAAGTCATAGGTAGAAATACTCGTTTTCTGTTTGTTGTGCTGATCGGAGTTTTCTTCAGTAGAGTTAAAAAATCACATTCTCACCTAAGATTGGGCAAACACAAGATATTCATGGCACTGGTAATTACAGTGGGAGTGTTACTGTTTAATTTCGCCAAAGAAGTACTCGTGATGTTATTCAGCTCGACAAGGACTCAGGAGATAAGCATAACCCTGAGTTGGAGTGGATTGGCTACTTGCTTTTAACTATTTCAGTCATATGTGATGCATTATTCTCGGATAGCCAGGCCTATTCAAAGGCCAATTTTAAACCAACAGGAAATCAATTATTCACAACAACTAATTTATTCACATTTGTCTTTTGTCTAACATACTCTCTCGTTGTTGATCATTCTTTCTGGCCATCGATATAATTTGTCACCAACTATCCCATAGTATTGATCGACATAGTTGGTATGGGCCTGCTCCAGGTATTAGGACAGGTAAGTATTTACTACGTGATTGTCCACTTCAAGCAGCATATGTTTCCGTTAATCTCAACAACTCGCAAAATGATAACTATTCTGGTCAGCATTTTTCTGTTCAATCACACTGTCAGCAAATGGCAGTGGCTAGCAATCTTTATAGTCTTCTTAGGTATGTTCTATGAGCTCTATGAATAAATAATCCGAGATGCAAAAAAGTCAGATCCAAATGCGATCGTGTAAGCTTCATAGAAAGAGATTTTCTCTCCCCCTTCACCCTCTCGGTAAAAAAACAAACCTCAATGATCTATGTATTCTAATTTATAAATTCTAAATAATTAATGAATAAATAGTCAAGAATACTTGCTATTGATCAACTGCAGAAGGGAATATCATGATTTTAGAGCTCGCCTTCCACTCCCTCAATCCAGATGAATTCGCTTTTCACTTCACCTGGCTCAAAGGAGATATTGTTTATCAATTTACCATTCTCGTGACAACCTGTTGATGTCAGTGACTACAACACTTCTGAATGAGTGATTATCATCAAGTTTTTGTGGGTTTTATCGATGTAGTTCACCAATTACTTTCGAAGCCTTTGCAGTCTCTCCCAAAATTGGCTCTAAGTTTATAGCTCATCAGTTTTTGATAGCAAGTGCATACATTATTGCTGGGGATTGACGTTTTAAGGTAGGACATGGGATGGTGAACTGAAATTTATGTACCAGTGTGGATTCATCTACAGCTGCTAGCAGTTTGGGGGAACTTTAAACTATTTCAAAAGGGAGTAGATATCTGACCCGATGGCTGAGGTTGAATTGACTCGAGCTGCTAGCAAGGGTTCAATGTAAATCTTGATTTTTTATGAGACACCATAAAGGTCTAAACAAGTTTGAATTGCTGACCTCAGAGGAGAGACTAAAATGATGTCAGGGTTGTGTTTACTGCTACTGTCTTGGAGCCGGCTGCTTTTCTTGAATGAGGGACTCAATTAGCTATCAATATATTTTTGATTGAGACGGATAGTGGATTTGTACTGCTTAGTCTGATAAACATCGGTGACAGTCTTTAGTTTCAACTAATTCTTGAGCTTATTGATGTCCTCATCGGCCTGTGTCCTGCCGTGACTGACGAGCACGCACTCCAGATACATCTTGTTTTATTTTGATAATAATAAATGAATAAATAAATAATGGATCATATCATCTGCACGAATTGTATATAAGCTATCATTTATCATCAATCTACCAAGTTTACTTCTCACCGCTCGGAGCTATCACTTGCATCTACTCTTTTTTTTTTAAGTTTGTCTTCAGACCTAAAAAATAATCTTTCATATTTTGTTTCTATCTTGGTATCTTTAGGCCCTTTAGATATTTCTATAATTTAATTGTGCAGGCTTTATGTGCTCTGTCATAGTCCTCTAGATCGTTTTAAATCTCTTTCTTAACACTTAGTCCCATCAAAAACTATAAAAACTCTTAGTAAATGAAGCCTGCTCTGCCTTTTTCCTTCTGATTTTGTTTAAGTAGACTGTTAGCTGTATTTACATCGCAAAGGTTAAACTGTTGGCAGATAGTAATCCACCCTTTTTGCTATAGCGCATTTTGAGTTTATCCGAGTTTGAATTAATTATACTCTTTACCATAGTTGAACAATGACTTGAGCTATTCCTTGAAGTCATTAAAGATGGTCTGAACGTCAGACTCAAGATATATCTTCTTCATGAGCTCCTTGTACAATTTTTGTATCTAATATTTTTCCTTTTCACCTTCTAATTTCTTTAAGACTTGCTTCTTTAGAAGATCCTTCTTCTTCTCATCTTCCTATTTCTTCCTTCTGTTCTTTTCTTACGATTGCTCCTTCTCTTTTTTAGATTTCTCGTTTTATTCCTTTCTCTTCTATTCCTATCTCTTCATCTGCACTTTCAGCTTCTCCTTACGCTATTCCTCCTCTTTGGTCCTCACTTATTTCTGCTTTTCTTTCTCCTCTTTTTCCTTGTCTTATTTTTCGCGCTGGTACTTGGCCAAGCGCTCCTTCTGCTGCTGATGATACTTCTCTTTATCTTATTTTTCTTTCCTCCGCTTTTCCTCCTCCTGCTCTCTGGTTGAATTTTTTTCGTCCTTTTGCTTTGACTTTTCACGTTACTTGACCTCTTGCATCTGCTCCATACGTTTCTTAATCTATTGCTGTCTTTTTTTAAATTACTCCTCCTCCTTCTGTTTTTTTAGCCTCTTCACCTCCTCTTCCTCAATTTTCTTCTTCTCTGCAGCGTTTAATATTTTAGTCTTCACATGACTGTTGTCCTTTTCTACACTTAAATTCTTTTAACTTACTCGATTGGTTCGACTGGCGATAGAAGCTGTTCTTTTTGCTTTAGTAACAGCTATGGGCACTGTCTCTTTGTCTTCAAGCAGACCAATGACTTCCTCTTTCTATTTTTTGATGGGCCTGGGAGGTAGAGTAGTATTTTTTTTGATGACTCTTGCCTCTTCAAAAAATCTAACTTCCTCTTCGAGAGTATGAAATCTATATCTAAGCATCCTTACTTGAAGATGTCGAAGAGTAGCTAATTAACTACTTCATAGCAGGCAGTAAAACTATCACTATTAAGCGCCTTTTTAATGGGGTAAGAGCATTCTCTCTTCGGTTCGTAAACCCTCTCGTATATCTTTTTGTAATTCTTAGTCATAGATTTAATACTTCAGGTAATTCAATATGAGGATTGTACTTAACCTTTTCAGTCAATGTTCTTGTCGATTCATCCTCGTCTTCCTCAAGCTTAAAATTCTCCCCAGCGGCCATTTTTTTTAGGAGTTGCTGCTTGAGATAGTCTCCCATCGGAAAATGTGTGGTGCACTTTTCCTTCACAAATAGATAGACAGTCAAAGTTTCAATGAACTTAAAAAATCCATCTATGGTTAATCCTTTACTATTTTTGTCAGTTGTAGTCCTGAGTAGCTCGATGATTGTTTGCTTGTTTTTTTATAAGTTCTTTTCTTTGCAGAGGCGAATGAGGTCGATTTGCGCCATATTATCGCTCTCGCCATCAAAGTAATCCTTCTTATTTACCTTGGCTGAGGAATATTTATTGAAGAGCTTGCGCAGAAAAGCATAATATTTCTTGAGTACCAGTTTGATTGATTCATTGTCTCTGTTTTCCTCGTCAACAGGGTTAATTTGTTTGGGCAGTTCTTCTTCCTCAAGCAGTTTCTCGTTAATTTAATTTTAATCGAAGATGACCCTAGCAGCCACATCCTTTTATATTCCCTTCACTCCTTGCATTAGATTTCTTTGCTACAATTACTTCTGTATTTTATTCTTCAACTGCTCCTTCTTTTTTTATATTTTAGACTGCTCTTATATTTTCTTCCTCTCATCTTCGTCCTTTTTTTGCTTGGCTTTTATCAGTTGCTCCTGCACCTTTGGATCTACTTCCTTGTCTATTAATGGCCTCTTCACCTTGTTTTTCCGTTTAAAGCCGATGCCATTCTCTTTCAAAAATTTCTGTTCATCCTCTTCTGCGAATTTTGTATAATCTTTCTGAGGAAATTCCTGTTTACTACTGAGTTTAGAGTAATGGGTAGCTTGAGATTGCGCACTTTGCTGAGATAAGGTCTCATCCCTATCCTTGCTGAGATACTTGGGCTATAGTTTGGGAAAGTGGAAGCCTTCTTTGCTATTTTGAGATGTCATGTTGCTTTCAACTTCCTCTTTGGCGTTAGCTTCGTCGATGGCGTCGGTAATGTCTTGCTGAATATTGGGGAACATTTCTAAGATTGTTTCTATACCCTTATGAGTAGTGTTGAGTTTGCTTTGAATTTATAATTTGAGGTGGATAGCATACTCCTTAATTCGTTGATTAAGTTCGCCACTGCCTCTCTCGACTAAAGCAATCACAAAATTTATTATTTAGGCGCGCTTTTGAGCATTCAACCGTTCTTGTTCGCCCATTATCTTCTCACTTTTTTTATGCTTAAAAGTCGAGTAGAAGATAGCCAAACTGATTTTCACCAGTTTTGCAGTCTAAATAATCAGATCGGTACATATTCACAAAAGATCTCTTCCTCGATAAAACGATCTAGCAGGATACTCATGGCCTGATCGGCGAAGGGTGCGAACTAATAGTTGTTGAGTTTAGTCTTGGCGAGAAGGTCAAACAGTTCTAACGCAATTTAAACCTTGAGTTTACGATGACTGACCACGATGTTGATGAACTCCATGTCAAAGATGTTTAAAAAATAGGACTTGCTTTCTCTAATCTTAATCTGCTTGACAAATGGCTCCAAAAAGATCTCAATGGGAATAGTGGGGTACTTGGTGATGATACTCGAGAAATTTCTTAGCATAAACTAACGAATGTTAAGTTCTTCATGGTTTTAGATAAACAGAAATGTAATTTTCTTATAGACTATCGACGCATAGGGATTTCTTTTGCTAGCGAATTCATCTAATAAGTTGAACAACAGCTACAGTAATGTAAATCGCATGATCTCACTTGTCTAGCGAATCCCTCGCTTTATGAAACCCATTATGTCGTTCACCTTGTCTAAAGTCTACTCGATGTGAATTGGATATGCTCGCCACATTTTAGTCAGGAATTCAATGCAATATAGTCTCATTTAGATGGTAGTATCATTAGTACCTTCTGCACCGGTTAGACAAGTCTCAACCCAATAATCGATGGCTCCACTGCTGAGAAGTTCCTCTGCACTTAGTTTGGAATCGACAAGTGGATCGAAAATCAATAGTATAAACTTGATATAGGAAATCTGATCGTTATTGGTTATTTTCTTGAGTTACACAGTAAACAATTAAGCCACATTAAAGCGAGCAAACTCAAGAATAAAACTGACAACATGCTGGTTCAATTTTGGGTGACGACTCAGGGCCAGAATAGTCGTGGCAAGGCCTCCTGCCTCCCTTACAAACCATGAATAAGCAAGAGGTAGCATTTCTTGGTTGGCGAGTTCGTGTGCGATGCGACTCAGTATTCTACATCCCCACTGCGCTACTTACTCGCTCTTGGATAAAAGAGAGGGTTTTATGACTTGCAAGAAAAACTCGCACATATCATTCTGCTCCGTCATTTTCTGCACGATATAGTCGATCTTTTTGAACCAATGCTCCATCAGTTCTTCTATCTCGACGAACTCACCTTTCACTCCCTTTACAAAAACGTGTGCTAAGTATTTGTTGTTATCGCTTAGCAAAGTCACTGCTTGTTTTTTACTTAATTTTATGCAGCTCATCAGTTCCTATACCACAGTCTCCACTAAATCACCATCACTAGTAGGAGCTTTTGAAATGTTGTTCAGAGGAGTCTATGGTTTGCGCATTTTTTAGAGTTTAGCCAGTTGCTCGCTGTTTTTCTTGGAAAAAGGCTGAATGGCTGGCGGTTACTCTGAACGAGACAAAGTCAGTGATTCCCTTCCTGCATTTTCTATTAATTTTGGTTCGACCTGATTCTCTCTGTTCCTTTGAAACTCTTCAGTTTCGAGTGAATCCTCAAGCTCGTCAGTTTTCTCTTGTGTATACAAGTCGTTCAATTTTCTTAGAGCAAAAGCCAGATGTTGTCGATCGCCATTTATGATCATGTTTTTGGTTTACGCGTCGATTTCGAAGTCCAGTTTGCGGAGTGCCTGCTTATATGGGTTGGTACTTCGTTTATAATATTCCAGTTATAGAGCTGTGCGGCAGTCTGGTTCGATACTTTGAGATGGTTAAGAGATTGAGGGATGGGTAATCCGCTTCTTTTAAAGATCTGCTGCACAATTTGTGAAACCTTCGTACCATTCTAAAACATGTTGGCCACTGCTTCATTGATTTCGTAGGTGGAGGTCGTCAGCTGTTTGCAGTCTGATTGGGCAATAACCTGCAGGCTGACTAACCATCGCACCGTTTTGCTTTCTATTTCAAATGCCATAACTTATAAACCTATTATTCATCACCCAATCATTACATTATCAATGCTCTACAACCCCTTCGAACGATCTTCCCGTTCCAGTTATATCAATGAGCCAGAGCCATACACCAGTGTCCTGAATTCGCGGGCTATTACTGAATTGTAGATCAAAAAGCCATTGTACCTAATAAACGAAAATTGTGACTACCGACCGGCAAGTAGTTATGTTCAGCCAATTAAACTATAAAATCCCTTTGGGTCTAGAAGTTCTCGTGCAAGTAGCTATCGTTTGTAGGATGACTCTAAAAAAAATCCTTTCGTTTTTACAGCACCTATTCGTCCGGCGCCCACTGATATGACAGATTCAAACTTTAATGGACTATCTCCATGGGAAAAAAAGAAATATCGATACAAATTAGGAGGAGAGCGTAATAGTCCAATTTAAAATTGGAAGTATCTCATCGACAGTAGAAGCCTTGAAAAGAAGGACCTACAGAACACCAGCAACGCGGATCATATACTGTAAAAGGGGGATAACCGAGACAACATCTGCAAAACAGATAGAGTCAACGGAGAGAGAGGAGCCCTCAGTAAGGCTGAAAGAATTGAGCAAATTCTGTTATAATCCAACAATTAACAACAAAAACGAAGCAAGGGAGTTTCGTTTAGCATTAAAGATTCTAAGGCCAACAAAGTTACCAATTCAGGTGAGTTGAATGGCTTGCGCAAAAAATTTAGCAATTTCGAAAACGAAAAAAAGCAAGTAAGTTAATCGAGCTCTCTTATCAACAGGCTGGCCAATATTAACGACAATAAACCTTCTGACGACTATGAGCTCATCCGTATGACTGACAGCAAAGTTTATGAATACAAATTGGGTTCAGATTTAAGGGGGCAGTATGATGATGATCGCGAGTTCAACTTTGACGCAGGCAGATTTAAATAATTCCATGACGATAAAGAAAAGCTTGAAGAAACATCTAAATTCAACAGCTACAGACGAGGCGAAAACCCTTCCAGTATTACTTACCGTAACACCGTGTACTAATTTGTTCGCATCTTCTGATTGTTTACCTATGAATTTGTAATGTGATGGTTATTCTTCATATCGATTCTCTTATTGATACTATTCTACAAGCATTAAGGGCATTGTGGATATTTATTTTTGTTTTCTATATATAGGTATAAAGCTCAATCAATCCCGAGCACAGAGCAACGCCACTCCTTTCAGTTTCCACTTTGACGGAGCCTCGCTCTAGGAGTTTAGGTTCACTCTGAAAATAAGATATCTGTCGGTTCTCTTTGCGTATTTATAGACTGGACAGTTATAGACTGATTTGTCATCGCCAGACTTCTTTTTGTTTATGGCTGTCACATGCAGCAAAGGTAGCAATGCGAACATTTCTCTGGGCCGGGCTGCTTCAAGTGAATTCTTGTGCCATCTGCAACCCTCAAGGATTAATTCTCTGATGTATACTCCTTCCACGTCCTTATCTCTGCCTTCCCTAATGAGATCCTGATCTTTCTCCTTGACAGTGCTCTGATATACGACATCATCCAAAGACCATGGGGGTTAAATTTGTCCTCCACCAATAGGTTTGCCTGTCTTATGCATACGTGTGACTTCCTGTTTCATGGCAGTCAGGAAACCTTGTGGGTTGAAGAATCCTCCCAACCAGAATGTGTAAGGGCGGTTTCCCTTCATCCACTCGTATAACTGCTTGTTCCTTTCAATGAGATCGTTGAACCATTTAGCTAAAGTAGGAATAATCCAAGAAATTTCCGCGCCTGTGGCATCATAAACCCACTGATTAGGCACACGAGCATCGAATATAGCGTTAATAGAGTCCATAATTTCAGCAGTCATAATGATCTGACCGTCAATAGCATCGCAAGCGTCAACAAGAGTCTTTCGTACGATATTGAAAATGACCTGCATGCGGGCAATTTCTTGAGAGAGGAAGATGTTGAGAGGTACAGAATAGCCCACTGCACCGAGAGCTTTCGGGCCACTCAATTTTTTAATTAGCTCACGAACTTCATTTTCGTTATAGTCAATAGGCATTTTTGAGAGTAAGTCAATAGCTTTTTCCTTGACAAGCTCCTCTCTCGTCTTGCCGCCACCCACTGATGCTTCTTTGGGACGTGTTTCCATGATGGTGAAGATCATCTAGATTGACTCCTTCATTCGGAAAGTGAGATCTGCGTTGGAGTCGAGTCCAAACACTTATGGTGAATCCACAGCTGGAATGGTGGCGATATACTCGTGATACTTGCTAAGTTAAAGAGATGGATTAGCGGGCATTTTGTATTTGAATGCATTTTTATCCTTACCATCATTGCCGAAAAAGACATACTCATTAACATTAAGCATTCCGTCTTTGATATACTCTTCTCCGAAAGTAGCAAACAGTTAACGATCCAAATCATCAGTAATTCTACCTCCATACAACACTTAGCATACCATGTATTTAAGCACTTGAGTGTTAATTTGCTGAATTTGATTCTGTTGAGGAGATGAGCTCGCAAGGTTATTCAAATATTTTTAGACAAAGCAAAGGGAGGCTTAGAGATCGGAGTTATTGTATTCATAAGGTACACACCAACCCAATGAACCAAATTTACGTCGTTCAATTACAATGGAATGCAGATAGCAGATTGTAAAGATAAGATTCTTCCAGTTAGCATTATCGACTTTTTCAAGGAATTATTGGTTGATCATAGTGGTGAATGTCTTGTAAAGACCAGCTTTCAGACCTTTGGGAGGTTCGTTTGTTACTTTGATGACTTTTTGCAACAGACCAAGAGGGAATCGATTGTGAGGCTCACAAGTTATCCATAGTCTGAAGTCTTCATGAGGCCTTTGTCCGTCATTGGAGTTAAGAGAAATAATCAGTTGTTCAGTTTACTCCATGAACTTAAGACCTAACTGGCAGTTCTGCAGAATAACCCAGCCGCCGGTTTACATGCAGGCCTTAATAGCTCTTCGGGCAGGCTCTTCTTGACCTTAACCCATTGACACTTTTTCAGTCACTTTCTTCTTTTTACGAGCGAAATCATCTATTGAGCTGGTAGGATCAGCTCCAGGAGAAAGCAAGAATAGAATAGGTACGTTAAATTTGGATTCACCCCAAATATCCTGCATGGGATAAGAAATGGGATCAATGTATTCCTGGCCCAATATGGCAGAGATAAACTTTGAGGCAGCCACTAAGGTTCTGTCCTCTCGAACGCAACGAACAAGGCACATTTACATAAATGCTCTCATCTCCTCTTTCTCTTGGGACATGCGTTCTGCCAGATCAGGAATAGGGTAGTTTTATGGATCATTCTTTTCGAAAAACTGAATCCATCCTGGCTGATTTTTCTGTATGAGGTCAGGCAGTTCTTTGAAATTGGGTACTGAAGATTCTCCGAAGCAAGTTTTCGAGAAGGCGATAATGTTCAGCCAAGCCTTTTCATCAATGAAATTGAACTGATTACCTTGTGGTTTGGGTCTTGCAGTCTTGATGTCTTCTCCAGCTCCAGCTTTTAAGAAGGTTCCCACATCAATACCTGTGAGCTTTTTGGCGGTGATGAGTATCTTAAAACAGATCATGAGCATGAGTGTAATTTTGTCCTTTTCAAAAAGACCACGATTCACATAGCGATGCACGTGCTTAGTCATTACCTTTATTATAAAGTCAACTCGCTTTTGAGGAGAATTCGCTTATGGCGATTTCTGTAACAATGACCAGTTGAACAATTCCAGGAATTGCTCAAGAGAACTGTTGTACATCCAATTGACGAGGAATAATTCAATGAGTGTGAAATACAATGCTGATCCTCGAATAGCTACTGGTCGATACTGTTCTCTCTTCTCGTTGATTTATTTGGTTTTGATTTAAGCATCCTCTAATTTGATTGCGACTTCTTTGGCTTGTGTTTTGGTGTTATTCAGCACTTCCATCAGGGAAGTATCATCAAGAAGGTTACCTGTTGACTCTGTCAATCTTTGCAATAAGTCTTTGTCCAATTTTTGAAGTGCTTTTTTATTAGCGTTAACGTCGTTGAGAAGAGCATTGAGTGAGTCTTCCAAAGATTTCTGTTCATGAGAGATGACCTTACCGAGTAATTGTTGTTCTAGACCGCCCTGAGTAACTGTAAAGTCGATGATAGTAGTCTTAGCACTTAACTAAGGTGAGAAACTAGGATTAGGTAGACGACAGGTTATAAACATCTTGAAGTTTTTGTCGTAGTCCATGTCACCACCAGCAATCTTTATGGATCCTCTGCTTTTCTTCCAAACTATTTGCTTCTCCAAAACAGGGTCTAAGATGGGATCTACTTCATTCTCTATTCCTTCAATGACTAAAGTTTTTCCGTTCTCCAAGCAATACTTCAAGAACCAGTCTTTGAATTTTGGATGATTCAGTTGACAAATTGATCGATTTTTTTACATATCATCAGCATACTTACGCAAAATCCAGGCTTGTCCCTGCCCTTGAGGATCAATCAGTAAAGGGAAACGATCAGATCGTGTCACCATAATACCGTTCTGAACTGAAAGTGTATCTTTTGGAAGTCCTTGCAAGTTCCATTCTCCCACAGTTGCCTCGTCGACCAGGAAAGTAGTAAGCTCATAAGCGAGGGTTGGTAGATTAGGAATATCCTTCTGTTTCATATCTCCAGTGAATTTTTATATAGCTAAAATTTCTCTGAATTCTGCGTTGAATGGTCCACAGTAACTGATGAATGCAGTAGCTAATGAGCAATTACCAACTAACCTCTTTTTTTCGTCTGAAATTTCAGAAGCTCCCTTTTTCCAACGAGCACGTTAGCCTGATAGAGAATTGATGAGTGTTTCGGCAGTTGTAATCTTCTTTTTAGTTTTCTGGGCCTGTGATTCAAGTTCATTCTTAATGTCGAGCTGCTTTTGAGAATCCTCCTTAAGTTTGTTCAGCTTATCAGTGATAATTCTAAGTTCTTCTCTCGCCTTTGCAAGCTTTTACTTGGCTATTTATAAGTTCGCCTCCTCTTGAGCAAGTTTTATCTTTTTGGGCTTCACAATCTGAGATTTTTAATGGTATTCAAAGACTGCATATAACCATTTGCAAATAGCTGCGATAGCCTTAGACACTTTTCCGCAGGTGACCTCGTTGAACCATTCAGTACCAGTCACCAGCAGCGGTTACAGCAACTCAATAGTTTCGTTGTTGATTCCATCCTTGTCATAAGTTTTCAAATTTTTCAAGAAATCGAAGTTTGGACCGAGAACAAACTTACCGCTCTATTCATAGCTGTTCTTCCAGATGGTCACATTGATTCCCTTGGCAACCTACAAGTCCGGCATGGCAGTGATCGGAGCTAGTTTTAGGTTGAAGTATATTGCGATGGCATCCAACACAAGTTTTAAAATTTACTGAGGTTTCTTGTTAGCCTTCATCTAATTGACACTAGCCGCGTCGAGAGAGTCAACTGCAGCTTGAGCTCGCATTTGTGCGGGAATAGCAGCTGCCAATTCTCGTTCAGCCTCTTCTTTCTGTTTGGCAATGCCTTAGGCTTCTTTTTCGCACTTCATGGCGACCTGGTTAACTTCTGCTTAAATCTTCTCAGCCGCTCTCTGCTCTACTTCCAGATCCTTCAACATTTTTTCAGTCTTTTCTGAAGCATCTTTCAACTTAATTTCCTCTTGGGACAGTATCTTTTTCATTTCAGCGATTGCCTACGAAGCTTCATTAATTTTCTTCACACCGATCTTGAAATTTGACTATTGAACGTCCAACTCAGTATACTTGACAATGTATAACTTCTTGTAGGCTTGAAGATAGCTGAGATATGACTTGGGTGTGAAGTAAACTTGCCTTCTCATGCGTGCGAAGTAAATATCGCAGATTTGGCTCACCATCAAATGCACATTACCCATGTGCTTCATTAAATTAATTTTGGTTTATTTCTCAGTATCCAATTACTTGAATTTCTAGATGAACGACTCTGCCACTGAAATTAAAGCCTCCTCGGGCCAAGGTAAGAACCAATCAATTGTGCATTCATTGAACAGGGCTGGGAATTTGCGGAAACGATCTCTAAACTTTTGGCCGACAGGCGAGAAACAAAGGCAGACGTGCAGATTATCTCTAATTCTGTCAACAAAATAAGAATAAAGCTCACTTGGTGGTGGATCTGCTCCCTTAAACTCCTTCACATAGTCTGTGCGTGCATCTCCCAAGAAAGTTTCCTTCTCATCCTTTGCCAAAAGTCCAGGGATTTCTCCTGTAGAAAGGATCATATTGATAAACTCCAAAAACTCTTCTTTCTTGATTTATGAGTCGGTGAGGATGAAACAGCAATTTTTGCCAAAACGACCTGTGATCTAAAAGTATTTTTTAATGTCCTCCTTCAAATCCTTTTACGAATAGTTTTTCACCAGCTCGATCTGTTTGTAGTCCATACGTTGAATAAAGGCAGCGAGTCGAGTAAGAGATTGCTTACCGCTACCACCTACTCCCACAAGAAGAGCCGATGATCTTGGCTGTCTGATTATGCGGATAACCTTTAACAAATGTTTAAGCGCATCATTAAACAGAACCAACTCGAGTTTCTTGGTGTTTTTGGGCTCAAAATTGAAGTCTTACATGCACTAATAGGCACGCTTTTTTAAAAGATCTATTTAACAAATCGCCTAATAGTTTCTTGGACCATATTGGGCAATAACTCCCTCTTCATCCTTCTCATCAGCTGTTAGGAAATCAGCGAAGGCCCAGAATTTATCTCTAGCGAATTTTTAGTTAATTTCAGCCTCCATACCAAAACTCTCAATGGATATGTCGTTGATGGCATTGAGAACAGTGTCTTTGTCCTTGTTGTTGACGAGTTTATCACAAAACACACGTTAGCACTCATACCGCCACAGTCCAACAGCGTACAGCTCAGGCTTGAAGTCTTTGACACGCTATGTTCGCATGATAGCTTCCTTTTTAATTTGGAGAATACCTTTAAAGGTACGAGCCAACTCACGCATGTTGAAAAGATAGTGGAATTTAGATGGGGTGGGTAACATGAATTTCTTGACGAACTACCACAGTTTAATAGTTGCTGATGTCAAATTCTCAATCACTTTCTTTACTTAATCGGTAAAACCATGATTTTTGGTGTCCAAGCGGAACTGGAATCGCACAATAGGACCATAAATGCCTTCAATAGAGAGAGGAAGAATCATATTAAAGATAAAGAATTGACGTTTCAAACGATTAGGAATGTCGTTCCTGCCTCCACCTGGATGATTCATTGCACCCACATATGACAAATTTTTTATAGATTTGAAATTTCCACGTTGTGCTTTGTCCAACCAATAGAAACCACCTTGCTCGATCAACTGCCTTACGATTTAGAGAGTTACCTGATCACCCCATTTGTTGACAAAAGGCATAGATAAATCGTCGATAAAGATGGCCAATTGCTTATTTTGAGGAGGTCCATATTATTTACCCATCTTATTATCGCACTCCTGCTCAATTGAAGCTTGGAACAACCCAGGAGATGTGGCAGATGAAAAGTTTATACGTTTGAAGAGTTGCACTGTGGGGTCAAATTTAGAAGCCCACATTAACACAGATGAAGTCTTTGCTGTTCCAGACCCTCCTATTAGCAACACACCGTTCTGGACAAAGGCTGTAGCAGAGTGAGTGGGTTTTGGCTGTGTGAGCACTGCATTGGTGAGGAAGTCAACTCTGAAGGAGTCGAGGGTGGGCAGCAATAGTTGTGCAAATTTGAATGCTTTGTCAGGTGCAGGTTTCCATATTTATGGCTTGACTACCACATAATCGATTTTCTGGTCTTGGATGACGATATAATAATCGAAAATAGTCTAATTTTCTTTTTTATTGAGAGGAAGGGGTACATTTTTGGATTGCAAGTATTCGTGGAATTGGAAGCGTTCAGCTGCCTCATATAATCCTCCGATTGCCCATGAAATAGAAAATACCATGACCCTTTCATAGTCAGCATCAGACAATTTTGTGCCAATAGGTACATTCTTCAGTAATCCGTTCACCAAACTTAGCGTGTTCACGATCTTCATTGGTAAAGAAACATCCATCATCGGTGGATTCTTTATTGCTTTCTCTAATGTTTGAACAATACGGAAATCGTCAAAATATTTTTTCATCAATCGCTTTAGAGTGTTTGCTTAGTCCTGACTACGCACAAGGGCTCGCAGCTGGCACCAACCTTCATAGAGAGCTGTTGTTCCCAAATCATTAGGAGAAATGTAGATTTGTCCACATCGAGAGACTGTAGCTGGTGATGCATTATTGAGATTTTCGACTTCAAAGACCATCTTGCATTGTTCGGACATCGGAATACGCTCTCCATTAGCAAGAGTAAGAATTTTGTTATCATCGAGCACAGTGTTGAGATTTTAAATCCAGATAGCATCGACAGGTCCGTCGCAGGTAAGCCAAACGTTGAATTTAGATGAACGGGAGTTGTATTTTTGCCAAAGAGTGGAAAACACACCAGGAATCCAGTCATCAGATATTTCACTCTTGACACCATACATTTATTTCTCTGTAATAGCTTTGGGATTCATCTTGACGATACGATAGGTTAATCTGCCCGGTACTTAGGAAAGCACCTCGGTGAGTACACTTAAAATTGTAGTTTTTCCAGTTATAGATAAACCCAGCAACATGAAGCCATGTCGCACTTCTGAGGTTTCGTAGACTTGGATGATTTTGAGAGTGAATTCAGGACGAGAGATGAGTTAAGGTCTCTTTTTCATTATAACTGGTATTTTAGTTTCGACGTGGGCGTGGTTTACTTTATCGGCAGAGGTTTGTCGAGGGAAAATATCCTTAAGCAATCCTTCAAAAAGAGGGATATCATCAAACACCAGTTTGGACATGTTCATATCTCTGAGTGACCTCATGAGTAAAAACTCTTCAAAGAATTCCTTTTTCTCAGGAGTAAAGACCATATCAGGTTTTGTATCCTTACGTTTGGTATTACCAGCAGTTCTCAGGACTGAAAGGATGTTTCTGAGTCCAAAATCATAGTGGCGCTGCTTGGACAACTGTTCCTCGCAAAGTTTATAAAGCATATTGAACTTCTTGGCTAGGCCATAAATGAACTAGTATCCCACAGAGGCCAACTTGACTTTAATGATAATTTATCGATCAGGCACCATCATTGTTACTCCTCGGAATAAAACCTTCAAGTTCTAGGGCAATTACTGTCTGCCAGCATATCCAGGGTTCATTGTGATAAAACACCCGACTGAATGGACAATGTCGATGGGATAAGGCTCTTATGGGAACATGAATTTAGGTACATGTTGCTTCTTTGCCAAGTTGATGGCTTCGACCTGCATGGCTACTACAGATAACACTTCTAGTTCGATACGGTTGAACTCATCGAAGCAACCCCAAAGACCGCTCTGTACTAATCCTTTATAAATCTTGGCCATATCTTTGTATCTATGCTGATCAGAACAGTTAGTCACGACGACAAAAATACCAAGTCCTCTACCCATATCCTTGACTGTTTCAGTCTTGCCAGTTCCTGCAGGACCTGCAGGTGCTCCTCCGTAGAACATACTCATAGCCTGCGCAAGAGTAATATAGCAACGATCGGTCAAAGGTGTGATACAAAGTCTTTCCTTTGCTCCCAAAAACTCATAGCTATAGCTTTGCTCCCAATCAGTGATGCTAACAACACAGGTATCTTGTTCACTTCGCCAGTAAAGACGAGTCTGTTTCTGCCATTCAAAATCATAAACGTTTTGACTCTTTAGATCAGCTGCGATTTATTTCTGATGGACTTGAACCGTGACCAATGTTTCAATCTTGGTTCTTTCGAGTGAGGTCTCAATAGGTTGCAAGCACATGTTGGTTAGCTCAACTAACATTTTTTCAATTTCCTTCTTCTTGGACTCGAGGGCGCCTTTGTTTTACTTTTGTCCTTTTTCAAGAGCCTCTGTGATCTTGTGGGTCCAAATCAGTTGAATACCCATCAAACTGACTTGTGAAAGTGTATTTTTCACGAAGGAATCAAGTGGTTGGGTCATGACTGCAGCCGCAGCGTTTCGGCAGTGTTCACGCATTGTTTACTGCATTTCTTTTTATAGAGATTTCAGCCATGATTAGATATTGCCCTCGCATTTCACGTGTGTCACCAAGGGTACTTTTTCAGATCCACCCATTTCTTGAATTATTGTAGTGATTGTCTTATCACTGCTTCCTTTTTTTTCAGATTTACCGAACTCCACCTTTGTGATAGCATCAAACAATTTCTCAAAGTCTTCTTGAATCGAAGTTGGCTCTGAACCCTGAGAGAGAATTTTAAGCAGATCTGGGTTAGAGACGAAATAGAAGCGTGGAAATAGTTTACGTTTTCCCTCGAGATAAGCTTCGAGCAGTTTTTGGCATTATTCGAGCCTTTTTTGCATGTCTGGCAGATTGTCCTTTAGTAAGTCAAGTTCGCAGCATTGGAGCACTTTCTTTGTCTCAAATGATTTCTCCATGCATCGCATCCAAGTCTTATCAATACCTGCGAAAGCTTTTGCCTGCAGTGGCATCTGTTTGGCGATATCACCTCCTGTAAACACGGGCTATAGACTTCTCCAAAGTGTTTGCACCTTGATCCAAAGATCCAATATTTCAGAAGTGTCGGAAAATCTTCTGATAAGTTCTTCAACTTGCTTTTTGAAGGGGAGCACGTGGCGCTGAGCGTTGATGGAGGATAACACCATCTGGTCTTCTTCAAGCCGCTCTGTGATTTCCTGCACACAGAGACCACTCAGTACAATATTATCCCTTTTTCCCCATGGGCCAAACTCAAACTCCTTTACACTCCAGAATTCGTTGATTTCTCCGAGAGCATTTTCTATTTTCTTTTGTTTTTCTGCGGATTCACCAATTTCATCAATGTCTTCTGCAAGCTACAGAACTTTAGCTTTCACAAGGTCTTCGATGATAAAGATTTCCAGTTGATCGAAAGGAATTCTGTGTTGAGTCTTTTCATTGAGGGCCTACCAGTGGCGATCCTTGACTGCGTCTTTCTTGAGAATAGTAATAATAGGCAACAAAGCCTTGAGGTTTTCGATTGAACTCTTTAGCTATTTATAAGCCTGCCATTCCTTTAAATCTTTGGGTAGCTTCTGGCACTGCTCACCATATTTTTTACCCGCTTCTTCCATAGCTGCAATTTTTTAGGGAACAATTTCCGTCCAAAGCATTTCTTGGAAGGAAGTGATTTCACGGATCACTTCTGAGTACAGATTATATAACTTTTTCAAGTTTGTGAGCTCTGCTTTTGTTTTCTCTAAAGCAGGATACTTCTGATGCTGTAGACCGAAGAGCTCCTCACCTTTTTTGTTGATTTTGAATTGATGCTCTCTAACTTCATACTGCTCGTCAAATCTTTTTAGTCTTTCAATGGCTTCCTTGGGGACAATGCCTTCAACCATAGGTCCATTTTTCTCATAATCGCCTCTGAAATCAGCAATGTCTTTAACCAGCACCTTAATATCTTTCTTGAGTGTGCGTAAATACTGAGTCTGCTCAACAGCTAAGTTTTTGCCTATCTTTTCGGAAAGATCGATAAGTGTGGACCACTTTGACCAAAGATATATCCTGGCATCCATTTAATCTTTGTCAGTTATACCGCCTGGAAGGTTAGCATCCAACAGTGTATACATTTCAGTCACTGGGTTGAAACTTATATCAATGATGGCTTGGAAGCTTCTGATTTATTCAAGCTTTTCCATCACAATACCCAAACTGTCGATGTCCTTAACTACAGTCTTAGAAAGTTTATCAATGAGTTCAGAAATATGGTCTGAAAGTCGATAAAGTTCTGTTTTGGCTTTTTTATGCAGGTCTTCTGCGTACTCGTTTTTCCACTCCTTGGTGTATTGCTTCAGTCCTACTATAAGACTGTGGGTTTTAAGCTGCATTGCACCGATGATAAATGTGGGTTCTATCTTCTCAATACTTCCTTCAGTAAGAGTAAATTTCTTGAACTCTGTCTCATAGGCTGATAGTTGTGGTTTTTATGATCCCTTTGAGAATTCTTTGATGCACTTGCTGATAGTCTTTTTCCAAAGCCACTCGAATTTGTTGAACTTAGAGATAAATTAATTAATCTTATTCTTAGTTCCTTGAATTGATCCGGTCAATAGCAAGATTACTTTCACGATCTACTTGTCCTGAGCTATCATTTCATACAGGCTCTGCTTTTTGTCATCATCAGTGTTGTGCTGGTCCCAGTTGTAAAGAGTTTTACTACAGCGCAGCACAGCTGTTGCTGCTTTGTTAATAGCCTTCTGTATTTACTCCAATGAGGGGTTTAACTGCACTTCAGAACCGGAAAGCTGTACGTCTACCTAAAAAAATGGGTTTAGCTTAGCATTAGTTCCAGCTTTGTTGCTACCACACACTCTGTGCTTCATTGAATTTAGTGAATTTTGAGTAGCGTTGAGAAGGGCATTGTAAAGATAAAAGAAATAGTATTTTTTGATACGTTTTACTTCTTCTGATTTGACAGGATCGATTCTGGGATCAAGTTGGTAATTGATGATAATAAGTAGCAAGTCATCGACTGAGCGTTCGACTTCAACATTCTTGCTGGTGAGGTAGTTGCGTTTCTCATTTATATACTCCTCTTGAGTGCTAACAAAGGTCTCTAGAGTGAAAGTCACGTTTTCATGAGGAAGCGATACCAATGACACTTTAGAGATGTTCTTTAAGTTGTTTTCTATTCTATTTTAAATGATGTCGTTGACATTGATAATCAATTGTTAAAGTTTGTTGAGTCCTTGGTGAACGTGATTGAGGTAAGAGTCGATGTTCATGCTGGTCCAAGTAAGAGTAGACATGCCTGGGTGAAGTTTTAATTCCATATCGGCGATGTGGGAACCTAGTAAATTCTTGCAAATAGGCTTTATCTTTCCAATGATACGCTCATATTCCTTAAGTACGTATAGCAGTTAGTTGTAATACATTTTAAACTTCTACTCTTGTAGAAGGATGATACGTGCACTCTATGGAATAGGGATTCCCTGTCTGTCCAAGCACTTGGCTTCTCTTATCAACTGCATAATATCCACATCGAAGTTAACATATAATTTTTTCTGTGTTTAATGTCTGACGATTAAGGTAGCCTGTAGTGCAGCTTTGGATCGTTCTATTTCCTTTACCCATAAATCATAGTACCACATTTCGTTGATAGTTAGCATCTTTCCAAGTGTATTGTAGTTACCGTAGTATTTTTTAATTTCGGAAGAGTGAATCACATTTTGTGGGAATTTTGTAATGGGTCCGGCAATCTTTTGATAGAGGTGCTTAGACCAAATTATTTTACCTGCATTTTCAGGCATATTTCTTACGATTGGAGGATCTGATTTCTGGTCATTAAATACCCGCTGTATGACCTAAAGCTGACTAGCATAGTTCGTAAGAATGGTGTTGTATTTTGATGTTAGATTGTGCTTTAGTGCATCACGTTTTATAGTGTTCTAGAATTTTTTGAGAAGGTTTATTGACTGCTCAATGGATTTGCTCTTGCTGAAGTTGTTGTCGATGAACTGTTGCAACTCAGTATCAAGTTGAGATATTGAGATGTTGAAGGACACATATTCTTTGTCAAAATTGCTGTGTGTGAGATCGAGAAGATCGGTTTTACGCTTTGCCTTAAATTGATCTCGAATGTTGTTGAACTTACCAATGATCACATCCATCTTTTAGAGGTTAAGCTTTGCCAAAGCATCAAACTGTTGAATGTTGGAAAACACTTCTATCAACTTTTGCAGTCTCTTTACAAACTGGTCGAATTTGTTGAAAATTTGAGTTTAGGAAAAATCGAATGTTTTGCCTTTGGGCATGTCAGCCACTTTCTCTTTGGTAGCCTTGTAGGCTTCTTTATACTCTCGGTTGAGTTTAATGCAACTGCCAAGGACTTCAATAACTTCAGATGGGTCTCTTTTCCAGACATCTTCTATTTTGCTTCCTGGAGGAATGATTTTTTCTCTGCAGTTTTTAATCATCTGATTGGTAATTTTAATGAACAGGCCAGTCATCTTGTCAGAAGTGTTGTAAAATCTAGCAATTGTATGAATCATCTTTATCGCATTCATTAGAGATGGTAAAGTCTAAATGATCTGTTGTGGAGTTCCAGTGTAAAGTGGCTCAATGAATTTTTACAGAGTTGATAAGTATTTAACATTATCTTTTGCTTCATTAAGTTTATCAGTAAGAGCTAAATCTAATCTCTGGAAGCTAAGCATGAGTTTGTTGATATTCTACTGCCCCTCCTTCTTGCCTTCATTTTGCTTGTATTTAATCAAAGCCATTTTGACCATGTTGAAGTCTTTGTTTTTGAGTTGTTCTGACCAATTCGTGATGGTTTGCATCCGTTCCTTCCAAAATTAAAGCTCAGTCTTTGGTCCAGGCTCGAGTCCTTCGTTTTTTGGTTCAGGTTCAGTACTAAGGAATCTCTCAATAGTTTTGATCCACTCATCAAACTTTTCCTCAAACCTTTGTATCCTTTCACTTTAGCTCATGCCCTGAAGTCTTTGTAATTCCTCGGGTTTTATCTTAAAATGCTCTTGCCCTGGTTCCATAAGTTTAAGTGCTTCTGTGACTTCCTTTTTAAACTTCTCAGTATAAGTCATAAACTCCTTTTTGTTCTCTCCGTCGCACAGTCCCCAGTCATGCTTCTAGCCGCTGATGAGAGGGTCATAGATGTATTCGATCATATAGCTGAGCACACGCACAGGATTGGGTGTTACCTAGCCAAAGAGTACTTCCTCGTTGCTGGTTTAGTTGATGTTGATCTATCTAATAAAAGATTTACCTTTTTCTTGTTTTCAGGTAGATTTCTAAGGAACCAAACTGCCTTATCTTTGATGCGCTCGGTGTCACCATAGGTTAGGAAAAGCTGTGGATCGATGACATTATGGTCATTTTCCGAGCCAGTGTCTGGTGTTTGATAGTAGACCAATATTTTTGGCGGTCCGTCAGAATCAAGAAAGAGTTCAATCTTCTGTCGGTTGGCTTAATTTCCGAACACAGCGTCCTGCATAACCAAAAAATTACACTGACGAAGTCTTCCTTGAGTCCAAAAGAATCTGCGATGCAGCCTCGCATCCAAAAGAACTTTTTGGATAGCTACTTGCTCATTCAAATCAAATTAAAAGTTATATTTTTTTGTGGTAGAGCTTGACTTAAGCAACCATAAATAATCATTAAAAATTAAAATTATTTTATTCTGAGCCAAAGAATAAATCAATTATTCTCACCCATAGAAAGAGGTAGGATCTCAATTACCTTAGTTATTTTTTTAAAAGAAAATGAAAGATTTTGCCAAGCAGCATAGGATAACATAATCTCATCGAATACTGTTTATCAATTAGACAAATTATTTTAAAACATCAGAACTGCATTTGCCAATGATATTTATATGGTCGATATTATAAAATGGGAGATACTCACAGTAGCAGATAAAATATAGTGAATATCAAAGTTTTGTGCTTATTTTACGGATCATCCGCATAATTTACAACTTGTTCTTTCGGATTATCTCATCCTCACCCTGGCCATGCTTTACTTGAGCTTTACTTTTCAATTTCTATATTCCTCGCTTGCATTAGTTAATTTGCTTGTATTGCTATCTGCTTCGCTGCTCATAGCATTGACGATCATCTAAAGTTTTTTGCCCCACCGCATAAACTGATCCAGATCGAGGAAATTCATTAATCATATCTAGTAATCCATAAAGGGCGCTCTGATAGGGACCGAGCTCGTTATCATAGAGTTCTTTTTCGATTTTATCTCGGATTAGATGTCCCTATTCTGCTGACAGCATAGACATTTTGCTCACAAAACTCATTTCAAAATTGGAGGAGTCCTTAATCTCACTTTTAATCTTCTCACCACTCTTTAAACTCTTCCTTGATTATTTTTTGCTTAAAGACTGCTTCACGAGGGGATTTTTTTCTGAGGAGTTGATAGACTTCCTCCTTTATGAATCACTATCTCTTTGGCTTCCTATTCTATCTTGAAATCGAAAGGATTCTTCAACCAGATTACTGTTCTCGCTCTTGTAATAGTTACTTGTGGGCGGTATAAACTCAATATCTTCCAAAACCATTTCCTTTTCCTTTTCAGTTGGGTGATTACCAACCCTTTCAAATTCTTAAATCACTGGATCCACAAATTAGGTGTAAAAATGAATTTGTGGCTGGTAGGAAATTTACTCCTTCTACTCACTTATACGCCCATTTTTTTCAAAACTTTCATTATGATTATGTTCCTCTTCGCTATTTGATTTTTTGCCTTCCGCATTTATTGATCGATTAATACTATTAATTCTGTTGGGAGTCAAGAGTCTTTATGTTTTTTTGGGAGAGTGAATCTTGACTTCCATACTTATTCTAGAACTACTCTCACTGCTATCTCTCTGTTTGGAATTGCTTCTGCGGTTACTCGGACTTTTGTTATTCCTCATCTCAAACTGCAGTCTTATTCTCTCTTTAATAACGTTTCTTTCCTCTTCCTCTCGCAGTTCGTTTTCGTCATGTTGTTAGTCATTTGTCTTCTCTTCTTCTTCTGTAATCTCTATGTTTTCAATGGGTATTTGCTCTAGTTAAAATTTGCGTATATTTACATTCCTAAATTTCGAGCCTCCTATTTATATTCTTTTGTAGCTGCCTTGTTCGAGTTTAGTCGGTGAAGCCTTATATAATTAATTGATAATGCTGTCCTCCAGCTTTTTGACTGCTCTATTATTTTCTTGCTCCTCCTTGCTGTTTGTTTTGAGTTGTAAATCTACTATATATTTGGTTCGGTCTGGAGAAGTGTTCTGTTTTCGATAGCTGTAGTAATTTTGATTCTAATTTTTCTTGAGCAGAATCATATTTTTAAAGTTAATGCGACTGCTCTCCGGTTCCTTAAATTTGATGCTGCTAAAATTTTAAGCAGGTGGTTATGGTTGCTTGGTTATCTCGGACATGAGGGAGTTATACTTATGAAGGTAGTAATTGGTCATCAGCTCCTTTTGAACATTATCAATTCGTCGCTGCCGGTCATTTTTGGACCCTTTCATCAATAAAATTATATTAACAAAATGAATATTACATCTCTTGGAGTACTTCAAAAGTTGAAACATTAAATTTATTATTTATGGCAATCCCTTCATTATGCCTACTCTATACAACATTTACAATTTGATCTTCTGACTTTATTCTCACTAAATTTCAACTATCTAATATATTTTTGTAATGGTTGATTGCGCAATATGACTGAGCAGACAGGTATGGACACTCAAGAAATCACTAATAGTCTATCAAAGGATACTTATTAGCACCATCTTTAGGCTAGTTCCAATGTTTCAATTTGCCTATCTTTTTTAGGATTAAGTTAGAATATTAACACTGTAAATTGATAACATCAATTGCTTTTTGGATGGGCTTCAAATTATATCCCTATATTTTATTCTATTTTAACATTCATAATGTTTGCCCAACTCTATTACTATTTTAATAATTGGTGAAGATGAAACATCACAATGCTGAAGCACCTACGAAGCGGCCACGTGAAGAGAAACATCCTCTCAACGAGTAACTCAGTGACAACGAATCGTTGGATGAGGAGAATGAGCTTACTAAGGTTAAAATTGGACGCATTCCCTACGGCTGGTATGATGAGTTCAAACACTTCGGTTACGACAAACATCTCCAGAAGGTTACTAAAGAGAAACAGAACGATAAAATCGCGGAGTTTATCAGTAAATCTGAAAATAAGGACTGGTGGAGGACCATCAGAGATTAGCTTAATCTCAGAGATATTAGACTCTCTGATAAACAACTTGAGCTCATTGATAGGATTCGGAGTGGAAAAGCAGCCAGTAAAGCCGTGGCTAACACTAGCTATGAAGTCAAGTACGATTACGACGATCCCTTTCCAATTCACGCACATCCTCCTTCCAAACGTAACTTTATGCCTTCCAAGTGGTAGCAGATGAAGATCAACAAGATTTTAGACGGTCTTCTTTCAGGTAGGATCAAGTGGAATCCTGATGAAGAGGAAGAGAAGGAAGATGATAAATTATTTGATGCTTGGGCTAGTGGAAATACAGCTGATCGAGAGGTCATCAACATTGCGCCTATGAAACAGAAACTGCCTGGACATAACGAGTCTTACAATCCTCCAAAGGAGTATCTGCTAACAGAGGAGTAACTCAAGTAATGGCAGGATATGGATGAAGAGGATAGACCCTATAATTTCATCCCTACCTCTTTCGACAAAATGAGGCATATTCCTATCTACGACAAACTCATCCAAGAAAGATTTCAACGATGCTTAGATCTTTACCTCTGTCCAAGAATCAAAAAGAAAAAATTAAATATCGATCCTGATACCCTCATCCCTAAACTGCCAGACTCATCCACACTCAGACCCTTTCCAACCTCTCTCAACATCTCCTACATTGGGCATGAAAGTGCCTTAACTTCGATTGCTACCAGCCCCGATGGTACTTACATGGCTAGTGGTGACGAATCTGGTCTCATAATAATATGGTAGACTAATTCTAGTAAACCTCTATTTAAAAAACAATTTGAAGAGCCGATTCTAAGCATTGACTGGTCTTGCTTGAATTTAATTGCCTTCTCGCACTCGGAAATAGTCTAGATTCTAGTTTGGAAATATCCTAAGACTATCAAAACTAAAGGTGACGACATGGTCAACGAGTCTAGAACTGCAGCTGTAGCTAATAATGGCTCGAACTGGCATTTTTATTAATAAAACACAGAAGAGTTTCGGAATGGATTTCGTATAAGCTTTAAATTGGAGTGTGATGCTACCCATGTGGAGTTTGAAAAGACAAAAGGTGATTATTTGGTCACAGTTTCCCCTGATAACATAAAAAAGAATGAAGTAATTGCTATACATCGACTGAGTAAGGCAGCTACTCAAACAAATTTCATAAAGGGAAGCGGGATCTTTAAAATGGTGAGTTTCTATCCAAAGAAGGCTCAAATTGTGATTCTAACTTCATCAAAGGCGGTAATATTTAATCTCTAGACCCTTACTACTGTAAAAAAACTAACTTCTGGAGATAACACTTACTGCACAATGGCAGTTCACCCGCTGGAGCCCTATGTAATGGTCGGCTCAGACACTTCCAAAGTACAAATTTATTGATGTAGTTAATCTGCTACGATTTAGATCTAAGTGCTAAACCTTACAAATCCATGACTTTTCATGAGAAAGCGGTGACAACTATTGCTTTCCATGGTGAATATCCTCTTATGGCATCAGCTAGTAATGATGGGACTATCCACATTTTCCATTTCAAGGGACAATCTGAAGAATTGCAGGAGGCCATAATACTTCCTTTGAAAGTGTTGCGAGGACACTCAATCAGAAGTATGGAAGGGGTTAAGTCGATAAAATTTCATCCAAAACAGCCATGGTTGTTCAGTGCTGGTAAAGACGGCAAGTTGTTGCTCTGGACATGACGAAAATGATATATTTTCAACTATAAGCACAATAAATGCTATATTACGTTTCACTCTTGATATATTTTTAATTAAAGAATGCCTATTAATAAAAAGTAAGTTAATGATCATTCGATGAGTTGCTCGTCAATTGTAATAACTAAATTAAAATTATCCGTTTTAGTCCTTTGATTTTTACGAAGAGGCAAATCCAAATGGTTCCCAAATTGAGTATGGTCGGTGCAAGTCACTCTTATATTCAAATCTTTATCATGAAGCATCCTCTCAACAGCTTTGTCTCTTAACTCCCTTCCATCTACTCTGTCGAATGACTGATGAGGATGCGAATCTTGACAGTTTTTAAAACACTACTAGCAGACATCAAAATCCTCACATTTCTAGCAATGATACCTTACATTGATAATGGGTTGTGCTTGGCAGATATCACACTTATAATCTTTAAACACATACTCCTATTTCTTTTATTGTAACTGGATATTTATATTTTCCTTTTACGATCTTCGTGTATGATGAGTTTTGCTGCGTTTTGTCTCAGTTAAATGTAATCTTTCCTGTTTTTCAGCCAGTTTCGCGCTACTCTTCACCTCAGTACCAACATCATTTGTAGAATTAAATAGGCCATCAATATCTAAATTCACCCTTGAAGCCTAGGCGTTAATTTTGCTGCGATTAACTGAGGCAAGAACATTGTCAAAAAATATATCATTAGATTCCAAACAGTTAGCAATTGAGGAGTTTTTCTTTTCCAATCTTTTGGATTCGTCTGGTTAATTAACCTCTTCTTTGGAATCCTGGAAATTATCTTCCCTGTCCTCTTCTTAAAGCTCTTGCGAGATGGTGTCAATATTATTGTCTTTAAAGGATTAAAAGTCAGTAACGACTTCCATGATATGAGAGGTGGAATGTATATAGGCTTTATTGTCTATACACTCATCGCAGAGTTTGTAATCCACCTTATTCTTTCTACAGGTCTTGCATTCCGTATAACAGTTTTATATTTTTCCGCTACAGTTATAGCAAAATTTGATCTCAACAGATGAATTTCCATTGATACAGTTGGATATACTAATGTTTTCAATGAGCTTATGCTCGTGTAAAGAACTCTTCACTAGACAATTGCTGCAGACGGTAAAGCGAGGACATTTATTACAATAGTAGTGATTAGCATCGCATTCTTTGTTGCAATAAGCGCAAAATGGTCGCTTCTACTCAACCTCCTACTCCTCTTCCTTGATCGGGCAAACTTGCTAATGCTATAATTTGCTGTCGTTAATTTTTTTCAAGTTAAGCTTACGCATCAACACCTCATTAAGGAGTAGTGCCATTGGATGAGTGCTTTGAATAAATTGACTGCCTCCACACTCTTAACAATAACCTGATTTTGTTCTATAGCACTTGAAGCACTTGACTTTGAAAGAAGAATTTTCTTGTCTTTCTGGAGAGGACCGCAGGTCTTCCCCCTCTCCATCTTCACTGTGATTGAACTTGATGGAGATGGCTACATCGCATAGATCTTAAAGCATAGTTTCTTCTAATTGACCAGAATGTTATGAATAATAGAATTCCAACGAAACGACTTATTCTTATCATAATGAAGGGTAAAACTTAATACTGGTGAAAAAAGAATGAATCCATCCAATAATAAAAATATCAATAAGAAAGATGATTAATGGGAGAAACCGCAAATTGCTGCACCAGCATTTTATGGTAGGCTGGAATCTATACGGACTGAGGCAACTATCGATAGAATTGACAAAGGTCATCAAGCAAAACATCGCTTTGAATTTGATGAACGAGCATTGTTCTTATTTATGACTTCTTTTTCTATTATCTATTTTCTACTTAATCGTCAGCTACAATTAATCGAGTTTCTATCTATCTTTATCGACTTATTTTTCCATTTTTGTCTTTATTCTTTGGTAAAATTATTGAAGAGGATTATGACTTTCGTTAAAAAGACAATTTCTTAGAAACTGACGATTTTGAATGTGGAAGATCTTCAAATTTGTAGGTATTTTCCCTTATCCGTGAAGATTATAGTGCCTAGTTTATTGGAACAGAGTTGTTCCTGAAGGAATCAGTCCGAAAAAGAGAGGACTAGTTGCGATTTGACAGCTGCTTGTTTAATTATTCGTTGAGTATCTTTAATTAAAGGGTTTCCTTTAGGATGAAGTCATCAGTTTGGGTTGTTTTATGCACAGGTGTATCTGCTGACTTACGTTTTGAAGTTTATTGACTTAGGATATCGCCGCCTTTTATTATTTTAAACACGTATTTACAGTTTGGACAACATACTTTTTGAAATAATTCATTCGGATCAACTTTTTGTTATTGCTTTAATGGAGTGACACGAGGACTTTTCGGCATTGGACTCTTAGAAACACTTTTTCTTTCCCTTTCAGGCGTCTTTTCAGGTGTTTTTCTGGCTTTAAACATTTCTGATCGAAGGATGATCTTTTCGTGATGTTTCTTCATACTATACTCTCAATGTATAAATTATTATTCAAATTTAATCTATGATAGCACATTGACCAGACAGTAGATCATTTATTGCCATATTTCCGCTGCATAAGCATATTTCCTGCTACTTCCTCGCTGAATCCGCTGTTTTTTAATGCTTCAATCGATTAAGCACGCGAAAATCCCATGTCGATTAGTTTCTTCAATTTAACTTCCATCTGCTACTTTTGGATTGGATATTTATTCTTTTCAATCTCTCCTTCAGAAAGGAAAGTTGTTGTGATTACTCCCCCTTGAAAGACAAGAGCGTTTTTACTCAAGTCAATTAGACACTTTGTAACAATATTCATACATTAAAACGACGAAGCATATCTAAACCGAGCAAAAATTCTGTGGAGTTGTTTTCGATTATAGTGAAGGAGCAAGTCAAAAATTTTCCCTCAATTTATATGTCTGCTGCATGAATTTTGCCTAGTATTTTACAAGAACCCACTCCAACTGCAGTTCCTGCACACCTTTTATCGACTAGCCTCATTAATCTAAATTGAAATAAATTTACCCGCATCTCTCGGCCAAAGATTGAGACATGATCGTTGATTGAGCACCTGAATCGACAAAGGCCTGGATAGGGACTTTGTTAATACTAGCCTTTATATAGAGCATCGTGATGTGTCCAAAGACTTAAGGGATGTATTCGTTAGCAAATTATAGATTTTTATCCACGTTTTATTGATTGATTCTTTCCTCTAAAAGTCTTTGATATTCTGCGTTCATCGGATCCTGAGAAAGTTCAACAAACTTTCTCTATTTTTCCTTTAATTCCTTGATCTTTTCTTCGTTTTTACGATGCATGAGAGTTGCCAGTCTCTCCACATCTCCCTTAGTAATGGCGTCTGCAACATCAGGATGCTACTGTGAGATTTGAGCAACTCTAAACGGATCATTTTTCATCTCATTTATGAGTCTTTGAGCTTCGCTCTTAAACTATTATACTCTCCTATGATTGAACTCATAACCTGCTTCTCCGACTGACTTTATCTCTTTATCGAATTTTTTTATCATGCTGGCTATCCCCAAGCTCTTTTTAGGTTTTGGTTTAGCTTCAGGAACAATGGATAAATATAGGAGGCTGCTAGCTGTTAGTCCTCTCGAAGCAATAGTCTCGGAATCTTTAAGTGGGGCTCCATCACAAAAAAGTTCTATTCTACTCATGGGAAGGCCGATCTACCTTATTTGATGATTACAGTGGCCTCGATCAACGCTCTAACATCCTCAATTGATTGATCAGGCTCCACTTCGATATTGAAAAAATTGGTTCCATCAGTGACGGTGATGATCATCATTTTAAATGGTTTTTGAATTCGATTTATTATATTACTTCCTACTATAAAATAGGAAAAATCATTAAAAGATGATGAGTTGGGTTTGAAATTTTATTATTACATATTAAAAGATGACTTTAACTGTTCACGAGATTTACTTAATATAGTTTAGTTACTTGTCCTGGAAAAGATGTTTTTTCGCATTATTATTATCTTTGGTCGCCACTACTCCCCTAAATTTGAATAGCTTAACAAAAATATTTTCCTATTTTTAACTGGTTTTCGGAATAATCTTATTTTTGATAATTTCACTAAACTTTAAAATAAAAAATGCTCGCTAATACAATAAATAAATTGATAAGATCAATTGAAAGGAAATAATAAGTTTGTCTAAGCCATGCGCATCGATCAAAGGCTGTCCCAAGAAAAAAAACGCATTAAAGATTAATTTTGAAAAAATCAAAAAACTTATGATTAAATTACTCCATAAAAGTTAAGAATGCAATACACAGTCAAATATGATTGCCAAATCCAGCAATCATCATCTCTTCAAAAGGTGGCCAATTAACAGATTTCACTGATGTTAATAATTTATAACTATTATCTTCAACATGTAATTTCTCAGCATTAGTTGAGCAAAAGCTGAAGTGTGATGATGCTTTGGAACTTAAACTCATTATATACTTGAACAACTTAAATTTATTTCTTCCAGAGGGTTAAAAGGCTAATTTTCATTTGAAATTAGAATATATTTTAGCAGCGACATGAATAACTTCTTCAAATCACAGGATTTTAAACGTGCTCACGCACTGCTTAAGAACAATGGCTTCCATAGCACTAATTTTTCAGATTATCACATTGCTTAAATTGTGGGGAGGGTGACAAGGTCAACTGAACTATTCACTCCGTTGCTCCAAATTTTACAGGAAGTTAAATTAACTCCTCTAAGAGTTCTAAAAATTCAATTGTTGGTTCAGCGTCTGCTACAAATTGATTCTGGCATGCAGGAAAACGACCAACTTTTTCAACTCCTTAGGCATCTTAGATAAAAATCTCAGACACTACTTAATCAAACTCCCACTACCCAAAAACTCAGTGATTCATAAGAAAATAATAATTCAACTAAAGATGTAACTGATTGGAGTGAACTGCTTTCTTGCAAGAATGGACCAACATTATTGTTAGTAAAAATTGTTAACCCCCTTTTTCAACTGCAAGAACGCCTCATATTCAGTTACGATATGGTCTATCGCCCACACAATTTACCCGAAATGGATTTGAACACATGTTGGGCAACAGTCAACCTACTCCGCAAATTTGTGGAAATCAGTTCAGGAATGGAAGAGATAGGTCGATACTACTTTAAAGAGTTCGCCTCAGCCATGATCTGCTTAATGAAAATCATCGACTGTGACATTCACGTATTTTATTATTTTATTTAGATGTTGTATCGACGAATTAAGAACTTCTTAAGCAGAAGAACTAATTAACTGGAGAAACTTTGGGAAATAGGCCATTTTTTCAATATGGAGAACGTGCAAGCTTAAAGAATAGCTGAGTTCTTGCTCCTTATCGAAGAACTATAAAGCATCAATCACCATATTCACTTACTATACAGTGGCAGATATTTTGCTACAAGCCTAGCCTTAAATAGAATATGCATGCCGTCTCTCTTCAAATATGAATTAAAAATTGAGTTGTTTTACTAACTCAAAAAAAATCATATTAAAAAGAACGGCCGCGGGAGATGCAACTCTGGGCGGGGAAGGTCAAATGAGGGGATGGAATTGGTGTAGTAAATATGATATTATATTATTTTGATATATCTTTTCAATACTATTTTTTTTTATTAAACTTACCTGCAGTTTATGGATTTTTACATATCATTTAATTTCAGCCATTAAAGTTTGAATTATTAATAAATAAAATATTAAAATCTTCACTTTATGCACCTTCAAACAAGCCCCAATCCAAAGAGTGGCTTAAGGAAAGTAATCTGGTCACAACTCTTTGCTCAGTATCATGAAGAATTTAGTCTTCATTCAGTTATTCCTCCTTTGTTTCGTAACCATAGATTCATTTATGGTTTCTTACATCTTTACTTTTGTTCTTATTATCTTTCGAGAATGTTCTTCTTCAGCCTTTTCCAGTATAATAATATGCATCGTACTTGCAATCCTATTCTCGCTTCTTCACTTCCTTATCGTGGTCATAGGATTTTTCCTCCTTGTAGTAATACAATTCCACCTCCCAGAAATATGATTCCTCCTTATCTTCCTTGCAATATTACTAAAGTCCAAAGTAATCACCATTACATTAAGGAAGTGAAAAACACTTCTTCCATTCTAAAAGCAAATTAGCCTGAAAACAAAAGAACTAAAGATACGATTTATATTATAGAAATTCCTAAAAAATAGGAAACTTTGACTGATATTTCTCGTTATTTTAAACAATTATCTTATTCAATTGGACACCTTCGAGCATAGTTTAGGGATATGTAGGGAAATTTGGATTTTAGTCTTTAGGGCACTGCTTTTGTGATTGATAGTCACATTATTATGACATGTGCGCATCTCATTTATGATTTTAAATCAAAAAAATACTGCAAATAAGTATTTTTCTCCCTCAACGGAAAAACATATAAATCAACTTCTGAGCATTTTTATTATAATTAACCACCCACTTAATCAATGGATGAATCCACTCTTAAATAATAGCTTGCCCTCATAATCCTTGAAGAATAAATTGAAAGTTAATATTTTTTAAAAATTGGAAGCATTGAAGATACTAAAAGTAAACCAAAATTGTATCTTGCAGGATTTCCAACCTATAATATTTTGCCCTCGGAAAGAAAAAATGTTTTTTATGCCAAAATGTAAATTCACGAAGGACATTTTCTTGAGGAGACTTATTATACCTTCAAATACGATATAACTAATACCTTTTTGGGGCAAAGTGGGAGCCCCATCTTTTATATCAATAAATTTTGTGAGATAATTGTAGTTGGATACCATAGTCACAACCGACGGATATAAGGATTTTGTTCCGGCATATATTTTCACAAATAAAGGATTAAATTTATTAAAGACAGAAAATAAGAGCTCAACAAATCGCATAATGTCGATTCTAAGGAAAATTTTTAAGATTAAGAGTATTAAAATGAATCAGTTATCGACGAATATGATGACTTTTATATGCAGAGTAACTAATAATAATCTTACGAATAAAACCTTTAAAAAACTGCTAACCTATAAAATACAATAAAATAAGCAGACATTATCAACAGGCAAATATCAGATAAAACTTAAGTATAAACTTAAAAAAATCAACCAGTAAAGTCTGGGCGAATATTATCATCACGTTATAAACCTACTTTGGAGATATAGTCACTAAAAGTGTCGCGTGTTTCAAATGAAATACCGATAGATATAAGATGATTATCTGAACTGTTTGCATAAACTTTAATTTAAATAATAATATTGTCTTTGTTAAATTGTTAAATTATCATATATTAATTAAATTTATTTAACTAATTTATAGAGATTAAGGGTATTATCAAATCTACTAAAATAAGTCATCTTCACATCAATTACATCAATTCCTATTCAATAATAAATTTATTTGTTGGTGCGAATAATTTTTATATCATTCTCAGGGGTTGGGGTTGGGGTTGGGGTTGGGGTTGGGGTTGGGGTTGGGGTTGTGGTTGGGGTTGGGGTAGGGGATGGTGTTGGGGTTGGGGTTGGGGTATTG
>Ga0302188_10000389_pt1 | contig 37502 bp, 34 predicted proteins | sample II_Bog_E2_1_FD_198783 | JGI IMG/M metagenome (GOLD analysis project Ga0302188, IMG submission 198783) | Peat permafrost microbial communities from Stordalen Mire near Abisko, Sweden - II_Bog_E2_1 | ecosystem: Environmental > Terrestrial > Soil > Wetlands > Peat | place: Sweden: Abisko... | reverse complement strand
AACTTGATAATTAAATCAATTTAATCATTTTGGTGAGGCATGTTACTTTTAAAATTGATAAAATTTATGACCTGCTTCAACAAAATGATATCGCGATATCATTTTGCTAAAGCTCTATTAAATTTATAAAATTTAAGAGCCTCAACAGACATATTAATAAAATGTATTATTTGTTGTGATCGATTTGTGACATATTTGTAGTGACCGATTTGTGACATATTTGCTGTTACCGATTTGTGTACGTAGACTCAATGATACTAAAATAAGCATTTCCATAGCCGCGAAAACAGCTGAAAAGATACTATTATGCCATAATTTCACAGAAAATCTAAATAAACAAATAAATTTTTATAAAATATAGAGATTCGTCGAGGCCGGCCAGTCATTTTACAGAAAGGGAAAGTTAGAAATATTAGCGTCGTTTGATTAATTCCGAAGATTTTAATCACCAAGTAGTAAAGAGACCGAATCTTCAATCTCAAACACTTAGTTATAGGCATCCATCTTTACAACCACCAATGCGCTTTGGTTTCAATTCTAAGAAGGAAACTGGATCAGGGAGCAGAGTCTCCATAAAGCAAGAAAAGGGCACCACAAGAAGATCGGGGTCTACTTCTAGCTTGAGGCCTAGAGTCAACCGATCAGATAGCGGACAAAGATCTATTTACCCATAAAAATGAGGTTGATTATCTTGATAAATTATTGATGAAAATGTATTACACTATGGTTTAGAATGCAATTGAATCAAACTAACGGATTTATTACCTTAAGTTGCTCTATTTTAGCCTGAAATAGCCACAAGTGTCTTTACATAGACTTACTAGGCTTGAATATGCATTGTTATTTTTGTTTCATTTTTGGAAAGTTTGTTTCATAATGTTTGCTGCTTGCTCCTCTCCTCATCAGTTTTTTTTATTGTTTCTGAGATTTACAAGTTTAATTGTGGCTTTTCAAATTTTTTTCGAAATCAACATAACAATGTTGATAATAGTTAACTGCGAAAAACTAAAGGATTAAAAAATAGAAAAGAGCAAAGAAACAAAAGGAAGAGTATACTAAATTTATTCTTATTTATTATCCATACATAAAATTCAAAAAAATAATTAAAATTGATTCATTTCATTATATCTCATTATTTAAAAAGCATATTTTCGGCAATGCTAAATTCATCCATTTAGGCTCCAAATTAGAGGATTCAAATTCTGACTCAATTGCTCAAGATTTTTTGCTTTTTGACAATAATTGTTGGTATCTTCAAGATCACATCTCAGCAATTTGACACTAGTTCAATAATATATTTTGTCAGTGGCTTTTCCTATATTCTTAGTTGGAGAGGATTATCGTACTACTATTGCATGATTAATCAAATAATTAACGTTTCAATTATTTTTACACTACTGCAAGAGGTATTATTTGATGAACATAGATGGCAAAATTGTTGGAAAATGGACTATACGAGACCTACATATCATTGAATGGGTTCTACAAAATGGGATGCCTTATTTTCTCTATTATGGCCATTTATTTTAACTTTTTTGCTTATCAGTCGTTCAAGTAGCTCGCACTTTAAATTTATGAATTTGAGCAGAAGGAAAATCATCTTAATTAATGATATGCCGTAAATATTTCACTAAATCCATTAATTTAAAGTTTTAGCATGGTATGATCAAACGTAACAACAGTTTCATTATCATGTGGATAATTATTTCATCAATAAGATTTATAATGGGATCATTTTTTTTTTTTAAAGCTATTCCAAAGATCTTGGACATGCTACCCTACTTTGAGCACTTCTTTCACTTGTTCTGCCACTCCTTCTGCCATTTTATTTATTTTTTCGCTCATTTTATCCCGAATATCATTAAAATTTTAGTCTCTATATTTTCTATACTCCTAAAATTATCTTTCTTTAATTTTATTCTTTTCTTCTTCGTATCTCATGCGAGACTCAGTCTGTTTTACTCTCATAGACTCGTTCTATTGTTTAATTTTTTAATTAGCATCTTTCCTTAAAGCATCTTGCATTTTTTATACAAATTATCTCTCAAGTTGTTACTTTTGGCGATGCTCAAAATGTCTCGTATCTGCTTGCTGCTGTCTGAATAAATCATACATAAACTGATCTCTAAAATTCATATTTTTCCATCCTTCTTCTCTTTGATAGCCTCTATAGTTCTGGTTAGAGGATTGATGATGCGTACTTTGATTGTTGTACGGTTGATTATGCTGCCTTGGATCTCCTTGCTGATAATTATTTCGATTGGTTTTACTTGTACTGTTGGCTATTCTTACTTGGTCATACTATTTTTTCACAGATTAATCGGAGAGAACCTGATAAGCTTCGTTGACTTATTTAAAAGATTCTTCTTTACCCTTATTAGAGTCAGGATGATACTTTTTTGCCAACTCACGAAATGATTTTTTTATTTCTACCTGACTTGCGGATTCTTTGAGATTTAGAATTTGATAGTAATTTTTGGACTCATTGTAAGCTTTAATTGAAAAATAAAAACGAAGTTTTGTTGCTGCAATCTTCATTATTAATTTTAACTATTATATAAAACCTGCATTTTGCTGGAACATCATTAAACTTTCTTAATAGATCTTTTATAAAATAAAGGATTCAGAGTATATACGTCCTATTTTTTGTGGAAATAGAAATGCTATGGCAAATAAAATATTCAAATCAGTTTAAGATGGTCTATTGAATGCATATTTGTTTCTTAAGTGCGGACATATTGGTTGCAGTTCAGACAAAGAAATTATTCACTGCATTCTTTTTGTCTTTACACATTTTCATGTACTTTGTATTTGCGCTGGGCAGCCGAAGACATTTCTGAGTATCGATTAAAGTTTGATTGCTGATTTCTTGGAATTTAATAGATGATAGACTTTTAAATCTATTGATTTGGAAGCCTGTACAGATGTTAATTATTCATAGTAATAATAATTATATCTCAGAATACATTCAGCAAACTTTACAATGAAATTAAATGGTAATTCATATGCATTCAAATCAGTTATAATCATTTTTTTGTTATCAGTTATTATCGTAGAAATTTTATGCCATAATAATATCAAGAAAAATATTTATCAACATTATCGATATGGAGTCTAATTAGCAAACTAACGTTCAGACTTTAGAATAAGTAAAGACATTAAGGAAGTAAAATTTTGTTTAAACACACATAAATAAAGGAATTCCATTTTAGTTCACTACCCTTGGATTGCCTTCAGTGATTGCAAAAAAGATTTCAGGCCTTGTCAAAATTATGAATTCTGAAAAGATAAATATTAGCATTTTAAAAACTTGTTTAGCAGAGGGAATACCTGATTAAGCATCAATTGTTAGGTAGTTTTGCTGGAAGATTATATTGGGATATTTGCCTGAATAGAAATCAAAATGGTTGGTAACTATCGAAAAACACACCACAACATATGAAGCGCTTGTTAACATGTTTTTACCAATCGCCAATTTTTAGGGGTACCCTCTAATTTTGAAAAAAGAACATCCTCGCTATAAATAACTCGAAAATGACTACCTTTTGTGGGAGCAAATATAAAAAGACACTTCTCGAACTCACGCATAATTTTCCTTTTTTTCAACCCAAAGTCAATAGATCATGATTCCCTATTTGACAAGTGCAAGAAGAGAAAAATTTAAACTCATCAATGGGGACAATGAGCTAACCTACAAAGAGTTTCTAGTCGATAAATAAAAACAAAGAAAAACTTACCGATATGACTATATGACCAGAATTTTGTATATTTACTCCAAACTTAATCCACAAATTCAGTATGTGCAGGGTATGAATTAAATATTAGCTCCTATTTTTTATCTTGTCAATGCTGGTAAATCATCCAATGCTATTTAATAAGCTTCGTGCTTCTATATGTTTAATAGTGCAATTAGCGATATTATAGAACTGCATATTAAGGACTTAGATAAGAGTTAAAATGGAGTATATGGAAAACTTAATCAAGTTAATGAAATGCTTGTGGTATTAATATGGATATTTAGGTAATTGAGCCTCTGATTTGGAGTAAACTTTAAAAATTAAAGATTGACCCCTTTTTTTATTGTTTTCGATGGATTACTCTACTTTTTGCTCAAGATTTTGCGCTATTTGATACTTTAAGAATCTGGGAAAGTATTTTTTCATCGGAAGATAGACTGCAATTTATTAATTTTATCGCAATCGCTATTATTATGTCCTGTAAAGAGGTTATCATTAACAACTAATTTACTGTCATTTTAGAACACATGCAAAATATCAGAGACCACATTAACATTAATTTTGTTATTTAGATTGCCAATTAACTTTTCATCTAATTTAAGGATAAAAACTTTAAAGAACAGGCTACCCAGCGAAAAAAAGCATTTTACAGCAAAGAAAAGTAAAGACTTCGTTATCAATACAAATTAAATAAAGACAGAGACATTAATGACCATTAATAATACTAAGGCAGCAAGAAAAGTGGACTGTTTCAAAAATTTACGAACTATTTTGATAAATTTTTTGACTGATCTTATCATTGTATCAATAATCACAGAGTCAGATTAAATAAATTTTTCATCATAAAGTTTTCTCACAAAATAATTTTTGAGCTTGAAATGCACACACTGATAGTTGAATTGATCCCAATTTTAATATCATAATTATTTTGAAGATCATCATGATTTTATAGAGTAAAGAGGAATTATATTTAAAAACTCTTTAGAAGGTAAATAAAGAGTAGAAAAACAATCAGAATGCTATAAATTTATATAGTGATCAAAGAGCTCAGAGAGCATAATAATTTATTATATTTTTGCGTCAGGATGTAAATTTCCCATCTCAACCATTATCACACATATCCCACAATTTTTTAAGAGATTCTTTAAGAATGTTCAGCCAAAACAATGGAGATCGAAGAGATTAGCTACAAAGATAACATTTAGCTACTGCCCAATTAGTAATTACTGAAAGATGATCTTCAAGAAACCAGTAATTTATGGAAATGCATTGATGAGCCTATGTTTGAAGAACTGATTGGAGAAAATGGTAATTTTAATGAAAAAGATTTAAGCGGGGAGTTTAAAAGAATCAAATCTTGCCGAGAAGAGCAGGAAAACAAAATAGCTTAATTTATCAAAATTGATCCAACTATTTCTTTGAGAAATATTTAATTTCCGAGTTCCGGAGATACGTCCATGACAAAGCCATCTAAAAGTCTAAGTCCCCGCAAAACAAAAAGAATAGATAAGGTGAAACCTTTGAGATTATTCCCTTCTTCTCCGTGATCTTCGATTTTAACTCACTAATCTTATACTTTCTTCATAATGGTATCAACAATCAAGCAAATATATCAGCATACTCATCTTAGAGTAAATGAATTATGGATTGAGCGATTTCACTGTATTTGAACATGGACTCATTGGCTGTTTTCTTATAGATCATGTTTATAGCTGCTAAGAGTTCAAACTTAAACTCGTTTTATTCGATTGAAAGTTCATAGAGAGTCAGTAGCATCCATTCAATCTACTGTTCGCTGATTGAAAATTTAAATAAATTAAACATATTTTTCTTCTCCAATAGATAGAAGCTTGAAATATTGATGTAGGTTTTGAGATCTCCTCCACAGTAGAAATAGATGGTCTTGAGGTATTCTTTCAAAAATTAGTTGCGTATAATGTTAATGTTTCTATAGATCACAAAAAAAAGGATGGTTTTCTAAATAAGAATACACCTACAATTGACCTACGATCAATAGTCATTGATTGATTTTACTACGCTTCTATGGATTTATCAGCATGGTGGGCTTCAATTTTTTTATTGAAATGAATGGAGTAAAGATCTTTAACAAACGAATTATTTTGAATCTCCTCTCTTTCCTTCAAGAAACGATTGTATTTGGAAACCTCATTGGCGCAAATAAATTTGACAAGCTGTTAAAGTTCTACATCATTTTATCTATACGTAAATTTTTGCTCTAATGATTTTCAATATATTTTCTTAGAATTAAGGGGATGAGCTGATAGACAATGCTCAACATTTGAGATTATTTAAGGTATAACAGTTCCAGCATGTCTCTGAAAAGGCCATAATGTACTGAGTAACTACTATTAATAATGTGATGTAAGAATTGCAGAGTGTTGTTATTATTAATATTTTGGCATTCGATTTCACATATGAGTTTATGATTGAGCTTGAGCTAATTCATCAAATCCCTTTGAAGAAACTCGTAAGCAGTTTTATCGTTTTGTTTTGGTTCTTCCTTAATCGTTAAAAGTTCATTAATGATCTTATGATATTTGTTCATTTCACAATTATAAGTCAGCCTAATTATTCAAAAAAAATCATCCGGAAACAAGCTTTTCAATTTTTTCAGATTTTTCATTTTTGCTTTCTTGTTATGGTCGATTGTTTATTTATTCTTGCCCAACTTTTCCTCCTCCATGTCTTATCCCAATTGTTTCATCAACGATTGTTTTCCAAAATCACTAATGAAAGAACTTTGATTTACCTTTCCAATTACGCTGCATTCAAGGTCTTAAAGGTTATTATGAGGGGGCTCTACAGGGACTTTAAAATAATTTTTTTATCGTTTATTTCTATTGCCTGACTGAGCTGGATTACACTACAATATTGTCTATGGCTATTTGAGAATAGTTCTAAATTTTTCAGCGTTAAGGACCATCGAAGAACGCACATTCTGATCAATGGTATTGGATTGAGCTTTAGCTCTCTTAACTATCATAATCTTACTTTATTGTCTGAGTTTACAGATATTTTTGATGTAGGATTAGAATTTAGATTGACTTGGCATTGGCTTTTAATTTTCCAAAATGGTTTTTTAATTTGATAAATCAGGGGGCGCCTTTCTAATTTTAAATATCCTTCGATGTGATTTTTGATTCTGAATCTCTTCCAACACTCCCTGCATCAATTTAATGCAATTTTTTATTTTTGCTTATTTTTGGTTTATACTGAATTCCTCAATAGTATGCATGTGCTCATTTCTGTATCTTACATGGAGTGATTCAGCCTTTTCTTTAATATTGTTTTTGCAAGATTATTCTTAGAATTCAGGTCGTTAAGTTAACAGCGATTTTTCTTAAATTCGCTCCATACTAAATAGCTGTCTTCTTTGCGACTGTTGCCTATAACGCTGCGGAATGTTGATCGGGGGCCTATGAATATCAATGGATTGCAATGATTTGGTATTATTTCTGTTTTTACTTTTATTAAATTTATTGAGACAGTAGGGTATTTCATGATCATATTCCTGCTTGAGCAGGTCAATTGATTTTTGCTTGAGTTTGATAAAATGATCGTGACTTGGTTTTATTAACGACATTTTACTAAACGTTAATAGATTTTGGTAATAAAATAGTAATATAAACTATTCCGCAGCATCATCTCGGTAATTAATAGTACTCTTCCTTTCAAATTGATGATCATTTCAATTGTAAAATAGTTTTAAAATGTGCTTTTCTTTTAACAAATAACTAAGCATATCAAATAATATATACTACAGATTAAAACTATAATTGCTTTAAGATTTGGACTGCTTACATAAATCCTAAATTTCATTTATTTGAATTTATGGAAATCAATGATTCGCTAATCTTAATGTCTCAGAATCTTCCAAAACATCTAAGTGATTGTCCATTTAGTGCCCACCAACCTCATGATATTTTTAATCTTCTTCCTTCTAACTCGTTTCTATCAGTGTAAATGAAAAAATAATCGAAGCCGACAGACAAAATAAAATTCCAACCTCAGAAAAAGTGGTCAAGACAAAATCTTTGAAGTAATTAATGGAAATAATAGTTAGAACTAAGTCTTTGATGTTGGAGACACTAGCTTTTTCGAAGGGAGATATTTTCATGCTAATTGTATTGGCTAACTTAAAGCTGAATTACCTGTGTATTCTGATGAAAAAGCCAGGAGAATAGCAAAGAGTAAGCTCAGAAAGAATAGTGGATGGAGGGGCTCAGCAAAATATTTAAATATCCTCTCGTGTTCCTTCTCCCAGACGATTAGAAAAATGTAATATGGCAAACTCAGGAGTGAGTTAGCCACCATGAGATCTTACTAGTTTATCAGTGATTTACCTTGGGGACCAATTGATCTTTTTTGGTATAAGTGCAGCGAGTATTGCAGAGAAAGCGCCTCAAATAGCGTGTAGACTAGTGATGACACATACCCAATGATTTATCCTCGAAATATATCCCTTTCACCAATCATCAATCCTCCAATGACGATGGAGCCGATGCATCCGTAGTGTATCTTGTTAAAATTATTGGGAAGATTCATGGCGATTCCTACAATAAGTACAAAAAAGACAACAAATTTTTTAAAAGCCATGAAAGCAGCGAGAGGCATGATAGTTACACAGTAGGAGGATAAGATATTGATAGTGCACATAATGAAAGCATAGGGAATGATGTACACGAGTTCCTTCCATTAGATAAAGGTTTTTCTATTCATTTTCCAGTTTATGAAGATTATCACTAATCTTTGGATCATAAACACCTAAGTCAAATCCATCAGATACGACCGAGTAGAAGTTAAACTGAAGAGTGCGAAACAGAAAACGAGAATTTAACGTTTGGGCTATTGACACTAAACCGTAGAAAATGCAGATGAATATTTTAAAGGCAAACATCTTTTAATTATCATCACTCATAAATACAAATATATGCAATTCAGGATCCTTGCCAATTTTAAGTGATAAAATCATTGTTAATTTATTGATTTTGATTCAATCATTTCATAGAGCTGGGACAACTGAGTACAGCTTGTAGGCGTTCAGCCTTCTCTTCAGGTTGTCAATTATCTTTAGAATATCACGAGTGTGCTTGTCTTTTCCCACAGGGAAGACTATCTTTTCATACCTGGAAATTTGATAAGCCAAGTCATCATCAATAGGCGCGAAAGAATCATAGAATATTTCAAAGTGATCTCCAGTCAAGACTCCAACAAGCTTTTGAACATCATCAAAATATCTGTCTCTGTATTCTGCGACCCACTCTGCATGATGGTGATGGTTCCAGCCCGAAGCAATGCTGTGCTTTACATCAATACTGTGCTTGGTTTCCTTGTCTTGGAAACTCAAGTAAATCTTTTAGAACTCCTCTTTTGATGCAATTAAAGAATCACAAGTAAATCGGTGGTTTTTGGCTGTATCAGAAGGGTCTTTAACTCTCTGAGCTTCAAAGAAAGCATTTTTTTCCTCGTTAGTCCAAGTTTTAAGAGTAAATGCTTTTAAGACTGTGGTCCATTCTTGCCCAACAGTCATTTTGTGCTCTTTCAAAGACTCATCCTTTCCGTTTTTCCAATTTATTAAAATATTGATTGCTTCATCTGAGTAAGCAAAGCTTGCTAATTTGCTCTTTAAAATAACAATTCTGTTCTATTGTTCTTTTGGCACCTTAGGAATAAGTTCATAGATAAATCTAAACATTTTGGTATTCAGATCGTCTCTGAATTTTTAAGGGGTGTAAGTGTTGATGGCAGCATGGACAAAATCAAACTGCTTTTCAAAGATTGTGTCTGAGACTTCGTTAATAAGGGATCCAATGATAACTTCGACAAATTTATGAGAAGTCATCTTGCCATCCTTGATCATTTCAAAGAAACTTCTCCAAATGAGTGTTCTGCTCAAAAGATCTTTAATGTTGTTGATGTTTTTAATGAAGAATTATAATGAAACTGGGTCAATAATGTTTTTAGCAAAAGTTTGATCCTCAAAGTTAAGTAAAATGGCCTTGTATTGTTGTGATCCGTCGTATTATGCTACAGTTTAGGCTTGAGGGCGAATTAATACTTCAATCACATCTACTGAGCAGTCTTATTTGAAGAGTCCAACTTTAATTTTGTGCAATCTTAAAGTGGGATGAGTCTCAGTATAAGGAGTTTGTTTGATAATGATATGGGCATTAGCAGAATGGTTTTCAGGCTTCCAGCTTGCCTCAATCACGTTTACAGATTCTTTTTCAAGCCAAAGTTGTCTCCATTGAGTGAGAGTAAACTCAGTTATGGTAAAATGCTTTTGCATGTATGCTAAGAAGTCCTCAATTGTGGCATTATTCCATTCATATTTATGGAAATACTCTCCCAAAGCCAATGAAAAGTTCTCTTCCTTCATCAAAAACAAGAGTTGTTTTAAAGTGGCAGCTCCTTTGGAATAAGTAATGCCATCAAAAATAGAATCAGCAACACTTGTATTGGCAACAGCTCCTCTGATAGGATGAGTAGTAATCATTTGATCTTCGTGATAGCCCCATCCTTTTCTTTGAAGAAAAGCAGCCATAGCAGACTCATAAGTAATGGTCTTTATGTTGGTTCTAATTTTTTCTAAACAAAAATGAGAGATAAAATCTGCAAAACTTTCATTTAGCCAAAGATCATCCCACCACTTCATGGTGACAAGATTGCCAAACCAATGATGAGCTAATTCATGGGAAATGGTGTTTGCAAAACTTAGCATTCTGTCAGTGGAGACTTTCTCCTTAAAAATATAGCGATCGTTAAAAGTAACAATGCCAGCATTTTCCATAGCTCCCCATTTATACTCATGAGCGAAGACTTGATCATACTTGTTGAAAGCAAATTTGTATCCAAAGAATTTTTCGAAAAATTTCATGGACTCAATTGTGACCTCAAAGATAAAGGGGGCCAAATTTTTCATATATTCAAAAAGACTTCCAATACAGTACAAGGACATGGGAATACCCTATATAAATGAATAATTACATTGTAAGTTTGTTCTTTTTAGAGCTTTAGTTCTTGATATTACCCAGCTATAAAGCAGTAGAGATAAGTGGGGAGAAGTTTTGATTGAGGGAAAATCGTCATTTTGCCTGATTTATTTTTAAGATAAATAGCCAGCTCTTACTTTAGAGTAGTCTTAGTATTTTTTAAGTAGTCTTCAAGGGTGAATTCCTTTTCTACGATTGAATATTCATTGGATAGAACTTTGGCCCAATCGGAAGGAGTAATCATGTGAAGTCTAAAGATGGCTTTTAGGTCTGGTTGATCAAAGCATGGAAGAACTCTATTGGCATAGTAAGGCTAAAATTGAGTGTAAATGTATTGGCTGGCATCTAGATCAGTGAAGCTCACACATCCACTTCCATCATTGTTGTAACTATTGGAGTATTCCACACCAACAATATTGACACCAACTTTAAGTTTAGCGACATCTAAGAGGATAAATCCATCCTGAGAGTTGATGGCAGCTGCTTCTCCATTTAGATAAAGACTTACGACTTGTCCTTTGAAATCAAGAGGTAGCTCCTGAGGAATCTTAACGAGAGTGAAAGTTAACTAGGCGAATCCTGAGTATTTTTCTCCCTTTTCCAAAGCAACATGGAAGTCATAGGAGATGCTTCCCCGCTCAAAGACTAGCCCCCGGGCTTATGCTCTTTCTTGAGTCAATGTCATTTAAAAATCTTTTAAATTACAAATATCTTTAATGACCAATTATAAGTACTGTTTTTTATTCGAGACTAAATTATAATGGGTAGCATAACACCTGAATTTATGCAATCCAAATAAAAGGGAATAATTATCTGCCTAAAAAAAGTGATTTATTTTTATTTTGACTTAAAATAATTCACTTTGAGCTGAGTGTAAGTCTAGAGCTAATTGTGTTAAATTTTTAAGTGTTGAATAATCATTTAAGGAAAATGGATATTTATGATATTGCCAATTAAACATAAACACAATATGTATTCATCATCTGCTTTGTTAAATTGCAAAGCCAAAGCATTTCTGGATTTTGAAATTTGGTTCCTTATTAGAATACATAAGATCTTCTGCATTTATTTGGCTGGCATAGTATAATTGCCGAAATTATACGAAAATTTAAAATCATACAGCTGAAATTAAGTCTTTTGATTATTGTTTCTTAACGAAGCAGTATTATAAACTTTAAAGTTGAAGTAAAGAAATGTATGAATTCCATACTTTTATTCAAGTTTGGTGATCTAGCATCGATGATAACAAAATATGTATTAAGATATAGTTTGAGCCTATCAATGCCTAAGTTTTAGTGATATAAAACTATTAAAGTGGTTGCATTATGATGCTTAAATTGTTATGGGTTTTATAATTGCCAAATATTATAACCATACAAAAAAAGATTTTAATCAATAAGCACAAGCATTAGTTTTATCGAAGCTCAATTGTTGATTGGATGTCAATAGAAGAACTTTATATTATTTATTTGGTTATTATGAAAATGTCAGTCGACCAACCGAAGGAAATACGATCAATGAGATCGTCCCAGCATCTAAAAGATTTATAATTATCTTCCCTTAATGGTGATCTTCTCAAAAAACAAAAATCCCATTTCAGCCTCTTACGATCTCTCCTGCCTTTATCCAATGAACCAGAATAAATTTTGAAAAAGAAAGAGAGGGAGGGAAGTTTCGATCATATCATCAACAAATTTGTTACAAAAAGATACACACAAAATGTACTCAGTACAGAACTAAATAACCCATCTTTATCACAGTCAGTTAAAATAGACAGCTATGATAGACAAAAATTAAGTGAAATATTCACAAACAGGCAGGGAAATACCGAAAGACTGAGTCAAAAAATACCCAATTTGAAAGGTATTGTATTACCTGAAATTGCATTAACCAAAAAAAGTGTGACGATGGAAGAACCTAAGCATTAATTCGATTAAGATTATGAAAAATATGAAAAGATAGTAAAAGATTCGATAAAACTGTCGTTACTGCAAGAGTAATAGGGAATAAAGCCAAGAAAGCCATTAGGTTCTCCTCGTTTGAATAAATTAACCCACCAGCAATCCTCAATCCAAATTAACAAATGACACATCATAATCTATTTTATTCTCTATTTCCAATATATTTAAAATAGTGAGGGGAAATTTAAAATCTTCTTTCGATAACAATAATTAAAGTATTGAGTAATATTGTTAATAGTCATGCATAGTTTTAGCAGATTATGCACATTTCCTACTATAAACAATCATCAGAAGAAAGTTTTGTGCAGGAGTGCAATGTTCCTTTCCAGATTTTGCTGAGTTTCTTCCAGAATCCATTTTTGAAAGTAGATGAAGTCGAAGGTATGAGGATATTCTATTTTTTTTGCTTTGATCCATTTAATGAAAAAGGGAAAATGATCAGCGATCTCTTTCCGATTAAAAATTCTGTTTATCATGTGACAACAAAAGAGACGCATTTTGATTTTGTTTCGAGTATGAGGATCAATACGAGTGTTCTCGTGAATTGATTTAAAGATGTAAGATGTGGTCGACCGATACGAAAATTTTAGTTAGTCAAAAGTTTTTTCATCAATTGTGGGCTTATAACCTTTCTCGAAGCTCTTAATTGGCATGTCCTTAAGAACAATATTGACCTCATTGTACGTATCTTAAAACATCAGATGCGCCTTCATATTTTCCTCCTCCAATTTTCCGAAAAACTTTTTGTATTCTGGAGTTTTGGTGCACTATACCCACTTTTTATTGTCAATATTAACTTCTTCAAGAGATTAGGGCATTTTATTATTTGATAAATTAAGCAGAAGAGGATCAGAGTAGAAGAGATAAGCTTTCAGTAGATAAAATTTGGCAGCCAGTCTTTCAGCATAGGTTAGATAGGAAGCATAGTTGTCAAATAATTCAACAGCACACTCTTTGAGGTAATGAGTCTTTTCAATTTCAAAGAAAATTTACTAAAGTTATCTTTCCAAATGTTTGGATTAGTTGCTGACATTCTTTTTCTTGAGAAGATGCGCTCGTGATTAATCCTCGGGCTCCATTTAACTATCCATGCCATATTCATTATTGACGACTTCATCCTTCTTGTATTATTCGTTATTTTCGAGCTTGTTGTAAAAAACTATATTTTCTTTGAATTAGTTTTCGTAGTCCAAAAAGAGAGGATGCTTGACAATGTTGGAAAAACTCATTCGCTTCTTGCTGTCTATTACGAAGATTCTCTTGAAGAAATCTTAAAGTTCGTCGACCTTTTCTTTTAACTTGTCCTTTCGAGTAAGAGTGGCTGATAAACTAAATGAAGGATTTCCGCATCTCCTTTGAATTTAAGCTTTCATATCGTGGCCTACATGGAATATTTTTTACCTTTAAAAGGATATTCTGCGAATAGCATAAAATAGAATAAAACTCCCAAAGCCCAAATATCGACTGACACTCCATAATACGAATTACTTATTATTTCAGGGGCCATGTATTTCTCAGTCCCGCAATGAGTCTTAGCGCCGACTCCTCCGATGGATCGTGCAAAACCAAAATCTGCAATTTTATAAGTAACATCGTTCCCCTCTTTTTTGAGCAACACGTTTTCTGATTTAATGTCTCTGTGTATGAAATTATTTTAATGAATGCACTTTAAAGCTTTCATGACTTAAACAACAACTTTGATAGCATGTTTAAGCGGAAATGTTTTTCCGGGCAATTTGGATTGAAAAGTAAGCAAGTTACCTTGTTCGCAATACTCCATCAAGATGATAATGAAATCGGATGCTTCGTTAGTGGGCAAAATTACTTGAGAATTCATACTAATATCGGACAATATTGGGATGATTGAGCTTCTTCATGATATCAATTTATTGATCGATGTATTTTTGAAGAAAGGGCTTCTTCTTAATGTGGGTTTTGCTAATGATTTTGACAGCGTAGTGCATATCAGTGGACTCTAAATTATGATTGGGTGTTACTATTGCGAGCCAACATGACCTCACCGAAAGCCCCCTTCCCTATTGTTTTTATTATTTCATAATTTTTATCTTCCAGAGCCCGGCGCATGTCTTAAAACTTCTTTTTTTCCGACCCCTCCATTTAAATTTAAATCTCAATTAAATATGGCCATGATAATTGATAAATATTAAATTATTGGCAACAATGATAATTCTGCTATAAGGACATCTATCTCGGAAGGACAGCCCAACTTTTATAACTTGAAAAGCAATGAAATTGATTCATTTAGCCGTATTTTAATAAATTTAGCGAGACAAAAAATTAAAAATTATTATTTTCTAACTTGAGGAGAAGTATCAATGATATGACATTCATTAATTTCAGCAATTAATCAGTTCATATACCCAGTCTGCTTCATATTCTCCTCGAAAAGATTCTTAATCTCAACGGCGTGCTTGGCTACTAAATTCTCAATGCCGTTATATTTGACGCAGTTATCGAATACTAACTTCATATCGTAGATAAATTCGGCCACATTGTTGTACACATTGAAGGTAAGCTTCTTCTTGACTGTACCGAAATCCATGGGCTACGATATTATGTCAAAGTAATCGTCAATTTGGTATTTGCTAGGATCGACTGGCTCGTGAAAATAGTAGCCGCCTTTTGATTTCCAACATATAGATAACACTTTCTGAGCTATCTTTACCCATGCCTATTTGGCTTTTATTTCCTAGATCCCTGTCGTTTCTATTTAATCCGGGTTTTTGAACATTTCCTACAGATCAGGATAGTTTGCTAATAGCTATTCGTACTCCATTTGAGATACTTCGTTGGAATTACCGAGCGCATCAGATCGGTAGAGTCGATAGTTGGATTTGACTATGTTAGGAACAGCATTAAGTTCCCTTTTCTTCTTGCCTCTGTTTGGAACCTTATCGTCATTGTTGCTTTCTTGTCGACTTTCTCCTAGTATCTTTTTTTGGTCTTTCAAATTTTGATATTCCTGTGACAAGTAGTCGAATACTTCATTCTTGCTATACTTCTTAGCATAATGTGCCGCCATCTTATGGGCAGAATCATTTACAGATAAATCGCAACCGGCCTCTATAAGTATTTTACACATTTAGAGATGACCTTCCCGGGCCGCGTAGAATAAAGGGGTTTGCTGAGCTATCTTATCGATGTGGTTGGCATCGACTAAATCTCACTACATTTACCTTTCTTTTCCATTAGTTTATGAACAATGTTCAGTCGGTTTTATTTAGCCACGTAGTACAGGGGGGTCTGGCCATATATATCTTCGTCGTCAAGGTTCAGGCCTTGCTATAGTAGCAAATCCAAACATTTTTCCTTTCCCTCTCTGCATATATAGAAAAGGATTGTTTGCTGATAGTTGTCTTTAAAGTGCGGATTGGCTCCATTTTAGATTAGCAGTTTCATGATTTCGTAGCTTTGCTCGTGATCTATTAGTATCGCTGAGAAATAGAGAGCGGGCTGTCTGGTTTGTGTTTCTAATCTGTTGACGATGATGCTATCGTACTCTGCGAGGTAGCGTTTAATAACATCGATGGCGCTGCGTTATGTGGATATTTACCAGCACTTGATGGCTATGATAAATTAATTGACTATATCGTAGGTGACCTCTTTGCACTGCATAATTATTGAGATACAAGTCTTATGAAATAGCAAACTACCAATGATAAATAGCTTAAAGTTTATATCTGTATTAAAAGGATCATTAAAGTCCGACACTCTTACATTTATATATTAATCTTACTACAGTGATATTGTTGGATGAAGTATTGTTTTATCCTGTGGGTAGTAATTAAGTCTAGCTATAATATAATACAAGTTGTTGTTGTTTTAAAGTAGCAGTCATCATTCACTCTCCCATTAGCTGAGTGATATCGCTCATTATATCGGGATCGCCATGATTCCATATAATGTTTACCATTTCGGCCATTATATTCTTTTTGTTTTTTAGCTACTCCTCCAACAGTCTGCATCGTTCTTCTAGACAGATGATCCTTTCCTCGTACTTTGCCTGCCACTGATTCCTATTTTCAGCCAGAGTAGGTTTAGTTTAAGTTGCTGAAGATTTGTATGATTGCAACTGTCTCGTGATTGTTTACTTGTTCTATTGAAGCAGCTTTATCTCTTGTTTAAGGGCTTCGTTCTATCTCTTAGTGTTTTGAAGAATGAGATTACTATTGCAAACACTTGCTTATTGGATGAGAGCAATACTTCGTTATCTCGTTATCTATTTGATATTCTTCTTATAAAATGACTAAATCTGCTGTTCAAGGTCATGCTTCTACATTTTGATATTATCCATTTCAATTTTGAAGAGCTTTGTATCGTTTTATCGAATTCTTAATTGCATCTACATCTCTGACAGTTTCTTTTTGGTTTGGGTGAGTTCCTCATGAATTAGCGCACCATTTGACTATGTGCTTTATCGGTTTGCGCGACTATTTTCTTTTACACCTTCCTTTATTTTGTCAATAATGGATCCCTATTTCCTATATTGCAATTCAGCCAATTTTTACTTGAGGTCTTCAACTTAATCAAATTTAGAATCATAGTCATTGTTGATTTTGTCAAGTAAAGCTTGCTTTTGAGAAAGACTTTTGTCAGATTCGCTGATCTTACTTATTAGTTGATGAATTTACTCGTCTTTTGCCTTCAACAATTGATTATTCTTTAAAATATCACTCTTTAATAGGGCAATTTCTCTAATGTATTTTTGGATTTAAGAGCAATACAACTCATTCTCTTTGGCCAGTTCTTAATTTTCTTTTTACAGCTGATGCAATTGTCTTTTACTGTTTGTTTCAATTTTAGTTTTCTATCTTTCCTACGGACTGGTCTTTAGAGTACTCTTTGGAGATTTTTCACGCCACTAATTGTTTATGCTCCAACCGGGAATGTTTGCAAATTTATTTTAAGATTTTTCCTCCTTGTCGATTTAAACTTGGCTTTTCTTCATGCTTTATTCTTTAAACTCTAAGCTGTTTCTTGATAATTTGCCGATATTCTTTTACTAATTATCGATAACATCCTCCTCCTTGGACTGTGAATTAGTTATGAATGGCTTAAAAGTGCCTGAATGAGAGTGCGGTTTTTCGTGTAATGAAGCTTTCCTCTTTTCAGTTTAATTATAGCTCGGTTCAATGTTGTCTACAGTGTTCATTAAAAGGGATGAATTAACCTGTTATGAAAAACTCTAATGCTATTGATTTCTGTTGTGCTAAGATTGAATAGATTCATTTATGTCTAAGTCGCTTACATCTTTGGATTGTCCAGTGACTATTTTATCATGAATCATCTGTAATTTTTCAGTTATTAATCGGTATTTGCTATTTTTCTATTGCTATAATTTGTAATGGGTATTGCCGCATATATTTTCGTTATTTTGACCTTCGGTGTAGCATCTTTGCTGATACGGTCTAATCACTAATTTATTTGGCTCTTCTATTCTTTCCTCATTGTTTTTCAAACCCGCATTCTTCGCTAATTTAAAGCTTTGTTAGTTAGTTGATCTTCCTGCAATCAAATATTTGCCCTGATCAACCGTATTGTTCACAATGCAGCCTGTCTTGCGAGAAGTTTCAATACTTATTGGTTAAGGTGTCGTTGGTCTCGGCATTGGGAACTCTTGATGAGATTTAATGCCATCATTGCGCTTGCTTTTACTTCTTGACTGATTAGTCATTGCTATAGCTGCCTGAAATTTCTTCTGGTAGCTACCCTTACTACTTCCGTGTTTCCTACTCTAACTATTCTTTTCGTCCCTCACGATTTCGGCTTGTTTCTGTATATAATGACTCATACATAATTTCTTCTGCTGATTTCATAAGCCGTGGGCACATTCGTATTGGTGCGTCTATTCATTAGAAGCGATTCTTTTTGAACTCCTTCAGTATGAAGTAAACCCATGATTTATATTCGTTATTTGTCCTTTTTCATATCTATTTTTTCCTCCTTTCTTTGAATCTGTAGTTTTATTTTTCCTCGGGGATCGCTGCAGTTACTGAGTTTGAGTTCTATTAGTGAGAGACTTTAATTGGGTAGAGTTGCGATGTCAAGTTCTGCACTACCTATACACGAGATATTTCTATCTTTTTTAGCCATGAAGTGCATGGAAATCTAAGTAGGTTTAACGATACCTTAGTATTTGTCATTTCCATCTCTTTGCTGAGAGCGAAGGTAGTGCCCTCTGTAAAATTGACTTTCCCTGCTGAAATATAGGAGTTTGATTTGATCTAACGTTTTTCTAATAGCTGTCCAGTGGATATGACCACTTTCTTCAGAACACACGAGAGCGGTAGCACGTCTTTACTTTGATAGGTAACCTCAAGGGGAGTGAGCTGTATTTTAAGATTGTCCATCGATTTTAATTTATAACTAACAGACGATCTTTGGGCAAAGAGTTTGACTTTAAAATATCAGTATTTCATGCAACTTGTTAAAAATAATCAAACCACCTGATTAAATATTAAGCATATTTTGTTTCATAGTATCAAGCGCATCACTTCACCGGCGATTTCTTAGAATCCTCAAACTGCTGTCTGAGAGCTGGATCAACCACAGCTAGGTGTTCCATTGTGCCATTCAGTTTATTCAAGTACATTTTACGGGCTTAACTTAAGTTGTTTAAGCACGACTTGAGACATCTTTTTTCCTATTCGTTGATGGTATTTTGCATGAAAGTAGTGACGCAGATATGAAAGCATCTAATTAAGGTAGTAAATACCTTGTCTCCTCATAAAAGTTCTTCTGGAAGGCGGTGAGTTAAAATTAATTGAGACTGTCCATAAGATGCAAATCAATTATGCGAGTTATAGTTGTTTCAATTTATACCGCATTGAAGGTTGAACACTTGTTTCTTGGTTTTAGAATAACTTGGCTCAATTTGTCCAAAATGGTAAGTTGAAACCATGAGTGATTGGAATTGTGGATGAAAATATTGATGAAGGGTAATAAAATTGATCAGAAATACAGCTTATTTTGGACCATTTGTTTTAGAGTGCGATAATTTAAGAATTATATTACTAGATGTTCAAGAAAAAACTATAAGTTGTTACTACCACCTGCCCAAAACCCACAAGGCACGCTAAAAAAGAGGAGGCAACCTCTGGAGTTTGGGAATCTTTTAAAAGCTACTTGTAACAACTCTATCATTTAGCACCAATATCGCCTATAGCATTGACGGTATCAAGTCGTCTCCCTAGTTGGACAAAGCAGGTTATTTGGAAAGGAAACAACACTAACACTTAAAATTATTTATATTTGGTTGTCGTTACGAAACAACGTAGGATTTCAAAAGGGCGCATCAAGAAATAATATGGTTTACCTATCGCAAAAATTACAAAATAAAACTGGGGCTGCATTCCGACGTGGGGTGGGGATGCCTAATTCGAGTCGCTCAAATGGCTATGGCTCGAGGTTTGAGTAAATACTTTAAATTCAATAACAAAAAAATATAAAAAAATTATATCATAACTTCTTTTTTAGAATAACAATCAGCCTATATTAAGTATAGCCTGAACAAGTTTGTAGAAAAGGGACAGAAACTATGGGCAGTCAAAGCTGGGTAGTGGTACTCGATGACACAAATTACCACTGTTTTGCAGGCTCTACATGAGTAAGCTCCCTTAAAGGGTTCTTAAAACCTAAAGATAAAAGTTTTTAATGAAATAATCGACCTTCAGTAGCTTATTTCTACCTTTGAGGCTTATCCCTGCAAATGCTGTAAGAAAGTGAGAAGAATATATTGCCCAGAGTGCCATTCAAATTCCACAACTGAGCTTTCGATGAAAAAATAGTCTTCCTATTATCGGAGTTATATGAAAAATCAGAGCACTAGCGAAACTAATCAAAAACATATCTTATTGATGATAACAACTCAGTTAGGGAGAAAAACGGTTTCTAATAGCAGTTATTCAGCCTTGCTTTAGTTGATGGAGCTATCAATATTTTCAGGCTGCTTAGGAGGAGTTCCTAGAAAGGCAAGATTTTTAACTGGTAAATGCGGAGAAAGAATATCATATTTAGATCCCCATCACGTGGAGGAGACTGTGGAGCGGATCTAATTGTCAAAAAGGATAGAGACCTTTCATTGCAAAGACTATCGACTTATGAATCGATAAGATTTAGACCCCTAAATGACGATATGCTTTTACCTTAAAAATTTATAAGATTTGCAACTGTTGGCTGACACCCTCGATAAAGTAATTGAATACTTAACTTAGATCAATAAAAATATAAACTAAAATTTCATAAAGTATGGTTGGTATAAAGATAGCCGTGCCTAATAGCAACAATCCATCGAGCGCAAATTAAAACTCAAGCAACATTTCTAAGACTTCGAATAGTGTCTCAGCGATTATAATAATTGTTCGAACATGTAATCATCGTTTTTGATGGAATGATTATCCTGCATTTATTACTACATAAAATTCACTTAACATTATTATTGAGATAGTATAATTTGTTAAACTATAAATTTTATTTACAGTTAATAGCCTACAATATTATTATGAATTTTCAATCACGTGATAGTTCTGTTTGAAGGAATATTAAAGACTCTAATAAACTAGAATAATATGATGGATAATAACAAGATAGGGCTATCGGTTAATTTAAAAGTAAATTGCTTTGTCAATTATTACATATAAGAAATACCTGTGAGTTATTTGAAATGGGAAACTGCATCGAATCCACTGATCGCCTCTCCAAATAGACCATGCGATAAATAAGGCGCATTCGTAACTTATTCATCATCAAGTCTACGAAGAGGAAATTTATATCTTGCATCTCATGTACAGGGATCTCGCAGACAGAATTCAAGAAAAAAAGATTAATCTCGAAAATTTTCTACTCTTCTTTCATAAAAATGGATTCTGGGGAGAACGCCTCTTTAAATAGTTCGACTACGATGCCACCAATTTCATATCGGAGGGTTAGTTCATCCGCGGCATCGGTAATCCCTTCTCTGATTCAGCTAAAATTTACCGATCGACATAGAAATAAAAAATAAGCCTACTTTTTAAATTTTTCTCAAAAAATGGGCAAAACTTGGAAGGAGTTTTCTTTAATGAATTCCTGATAATGGTAATAGTACTTTAATCAAGCTCTACAATTATCCCAAGGAAGATCTAAAGGCAGTCCTCAATGATAGGGATTTCATTGAACTGGAACTTAAACAACATTTAATACCCATAGAAAATGGAAAAGACAAGGTTTTGATTGAGCCGTACAGTAAAAGCGATTGCATACCATATGGGTCTGTTCCAGAGAGGGATAAGACTTAAACGATTGTTGATGATAAAAGACATTTTTACCAACTTGACGACAGACAAGAGTCGGGAGGCATTCATAGCATGATTGGCAAAGACGTAATGCGAACCATTCAAGAGAAATACAAGGATAATGAGACAGTAATCCGCTTGCAAGATGGTGAGAATGTATACGATATTAAAACAATCAACATACAACAACTTGTTAAAAGGTTTGCCAGAAGGATCTTTCATGAGGCTAAGATCGACTAAAAGCACGGAAAGTACATTGATTATTATAAAGACTCAACTTTGAACAGTTCTATAGCTGGATAAGCATTCACAAGGCTCTGTATGAAAACTACTATGACGGATTTCACAATCTGGTTTGGTAAATCGATCCCAAAAGCCATTTTCCAAGATATATCACATCCAATGAAAAGACATCAGACGCTAAAATAAATCTTTAAAACAAGCCCTTAAAAATTCAGCTGTACCTCCAGCATTCAATCCTCGTGATATGCGAATACAATAAGACTGGAAAGCCGATATAAATAATCTGTCTGTAAGGTTTGGCAGTGTGGAGAATATATGAAATATAGAATGGATTTGGCATATACATTAGTCATAGAGATGGTATTTATCTATAGAAGAAGATATTTTTTAAGAATTAACAACTGCTGCTTGAGTGGATGGAGCTGCTTAAATTCTACAAAGGATAGTCCGTGCACCAGCTCTATGAGTTTGGATAGAAAATAGGTACAGGTAAATTTTCAGTGGTCTACAAGTGTAAAAATATTAGAGAAGGCAAACCTTATGCCGTGAAGGAAATGGCTACCTTTAAACTCGATCTTTCAGCGAGAAACCTGATTGCGTATTAATTAAGTGATTTAGCCACGAGAGCAGCATCATGCAAATAGTGTCACATCCGCTTCTGCTTGAGTTCAAGGAGTGCATCCAAACCAAGACTCATATCTATATTATAACGGAGCTAGTAGATGGGAAGGATCTGTTTTAGTTTGTAAAAGACTATTAATATCTGGACGAGTACGATGCTGCGAAGATAACTCAACAAATAATAGTGGGTATCCGATGTTTGCACTCATTCTAGATTGTGCATCGTGACTTGAAACCTGAAAACATTATGGTACTTTCGAAATAAACTAGGTAATTCAGTAATTATTCAGATAGTTGTTGATCGAGATTCACAGGAGGTGTCAAACATCAAAATTATCGACTTTGGATTTAGTAACTACCTCTCCAAACTTCAGGAGCAAAAAAGTGGATGTAATTCCTAATTAAATTAGAACTGCTAGCCGGAACACCTAATTACATTGCCCCAGAAGTTTTGAGGCAAGAAAAGATAGATTTCAAAATTGATAACTTTGCTATAGGAGTAATGGTGTATTTCATGTAAACATTGCTATATGCAGGCTAACTGGCATGCTACCTTTCAATGATTTTACGATCACTGCGATATTAAAAAATACCATGGCCGGCAGGTATAAATTTACAGATAAACGTCTGTTTTCACCATCGGCTAAAGATTTCATTGAGTCGTTGCTGAAAAATAAAGCTTCTTAGAGAATATCGTTAGAGGAGGCATTGAGACACCCTTGGTTCAATATTCTTAAGCAGTCCAGAAAAAAGTAAAGAAGGGTGAACGTACGTGTGAGCAATAAAAAATAGAAATTTTGATATCGGTGTATACTGCATCACTCATATTATTTCAGTTATTTATTAAAGACATGAACAGTTCTTTTTCATAGTCATGAACGATTTAAAAATCCAGATACAAAGATTTTGTTGAAGATATCCGTATAATAATTTCAACGAACAATAAAATCGTAAACTCGTCCAAATTAGAATTGTTAATTAGACATTTCGATAAATAGAAAAATGAGCAAAACGGTTGATATCAAGTAGAAGTACCTCGCTGACACTGAACTAATGGCATCTAAATCTAGGTTTGGATACTTCAGTATCCTGCCATCACATACCGCTGCAGTCACGGATTTTAACACTACAAATCGTAATTGTTGGTTTTATTTAGGTAGTCGAGATCCTGATGGGAAAGTTCAAACGTAACCAAGAAATATATTCTCGGGAACAACTTCCACAGGCTCTCTGAGAAAGAACTACTTCTCTTATGTTCCTTCAGCATTTCATGGCTCTCCCTACGAAGATCCAGGAAAGCATCAACGAAAACAGGAATTAGAATAAACTAAAAAATGGGTGGCCAAGGAAACCTATAAGCCAGCTAAGCTTAATAACACTCTGTATAGATGTTCTTAAATAGAATAAAAGCTTCCTATGAGTACATGAGTGATACTGATCCAAAAAAGCCTCCCAAAAGATACAGAAACTCATAAGGAAAGGTGATTACTCAAAGTTCCAATGTGTTGATTAGTCCACAGTCCAAAATTGAGTTTGAAAAGATTAAATACTTCAAATATACTGAATGCCCTCTTCCCGAAAAGAAACCATAGAAATAGGAAACTAGCAAAGAAGAAGGCAAGCATGATGATGCTTTTAAGACTGGAATTCCTCATAAATAACTGTTTGTTTCTCACGCTCAGACCTATTACGATGCTGACATCAAAAAGAAAGAGTTAAAGAAGGTAGTGACAAAGATCATTGATCACGATGCGCCCTTCCGACCAAGTTGCACTTCTCCTGGAAAGCCATTTATACCTGTGCTCTATAAGGAGGAAGGTAACGGAAAAGAAAAGGTGACGATCATAAAAAAATAAAACAGTAAAGAAGATCAGCCTTTTAAGTAATGGTCATATAATTTAGATTGACAAAAGTTGAATACAATTCAAAGCCTACTCCTTCGATTTCCTGTTCAAAAATAAATGTGCTCAGAGGATATCGATGAATGATAATCATACTATGTTTGCAATATAAATCAAAACAGTTTAAGCTTAAAGTAAAGGATAGCCGTTTTTGTTTGCTTATTGGCCAGGATGCACTTCGTATTACCCGATTCGAGAAGGTTGATAGTGCCTTATCCTAAAGTGATAGTGCTTTTGAACACTCCTCCCTTCAGTATCACGTTAACTTGAACTTAAGATAAGTCTTGGTCTAAGTCACTAGTAAACTCCTCTCTCCATTCAAATTTGTTCATTGAAGTTTCGAAAGTGTTGTCTCCGTATTGTACTTGAACCTTTGCAAGCTCTTTCCTGCTGGAATTTTATAGATCTTGCAAAGATATAATTTCCAGACGGAATCGACTATATGTTTTAAACTCATCAAAGGTAATTTCGCGAGGCTCACTCAATTTGGATGAGATTGACCTCCCAGAATGAGCAGATTTCACCGATCTGACTTAGTTAAGAGCTTATCTTTTGCTTAATCTGTTAATTTCCTCAGTGGTCTGCTAAATTTCTGCAGAATAGAAAGTGTTCGGATCTGAAACCTCCAACTCTGAATTGTCTTCTTTCTCTAAAGTGAGTATTCCTCCATCTGCTCTGATTTATTGCTACAGCTTTTCAATTTATCCGTTGAGATATTCAGTGTTTTCATCAATAAATGGCTGCTGAACGTTGTTGCTCTGCCTGATTTAGGAATCTGTTGATTTGAATTGAACAACTTCTTTTTGAAACTATAGTGATCCGTCCATTCGCTGCTCAAGATCATCACTGTTCAGAAGTAATTATTCATCGTCAATGCGATTTAGAGGCAGCCTTTATACTATTGGCTATTTTTTGACTTATCTACTCGGATTCTTTAGCGCAGAACTATCAGCCATCAATTTCTGATACTATTTTATGCACTCTTCTATCTTTTATTTTAAGTTTGGAGAATCTTCCTCATTTTAGTTGTTTGTTAATTAATAACTAGTCCTTTGCGTTTCTTTGCTCAAGGCAATGAACTTTGCCAAATCATCTTCAAATTCCTTCTTCCGATTCAATTTCCTAAAAAACAAAGCTCTCTGCTGATAGATTAATGGATAATTGGGAGCGTATTCGACTGCGGCTGAATAATCATTTTCTGCAAGTTTATTATTTTTGCCCTCGTTTATCTTGGCTCGTATCAAATACGCTCGAATGTTATGTTCGCAATGCAAGATGGCTCTATTCAAAAATTTTACATTTCCCTCCTTCAAACCTTTAATCATGTTCAAGCAGGACAAGGCCTTTTGGATATCGAACCAAGCTAACAGAAAGTTTTCAGTACTGAGATAGCAAAGGAAGCGATTAAAGTAAGCGATGTATGAAAAGGGATCGATTGTCGTAGCCCTCGTACTGTTTTCAATCGCTGCTTGATAGTCTCCGATCTGGATATAAAGAGCCGCTAAATTTGAGTATACACTGTAGCTTTATCCTTCAATGTCGAGCTGTCGTTGCAAAGTCTCTATGCTCGCTGATATATGGCCCTGCTGTGCCTGTCTGACTGCTTCGGTTTGATAATAGTGATTCATTGATAAGTTAAGATGATAAATAGATACAGACCACTCTCATTTGATTTTTCTAACTTTGCAACACCAATTCTCCTTGTCGTAGTAACTGCTAATGATCTATAAATTTGTATGTTTGTTAAGAATGGCAACAAGTTCTCCTTCCTTAAAGACATGGTAGTATCTTTTATAAATTACTGATTGCTTTTCGCGATCTATTTCGCATCCCTAGTGATCAATGTTTTCGAGATCACTCTAGTATTTAAAATGTAAATGCCATGGAACAAATACGTCTTGCTCTTTAAATTTTCTCTTACTGACGCTTAACTCTCCCTCAATGTCCTGCTCAAATGCCCAAACATAGATTAATCCCACTCCTCCAATCCTGATCACCCTCGTCAACTAATCAACAGCTCTATGCCTCTGCTGCTCATTTGAAAAATGATGAATTACGGCTATGGATATAAACGCATCGTAAGTTTAGGATCTGACTGGTAGATAGAGGCTATCTGCTGCAAAAAGTTGATAATCCTCTGATTTTTAGTGAGCTGTCTTGAGCAGGCCTGTCGACCTGTCCGTACCAACCATAAACAAATTTTTGTTGACGCCCAAATATTTTCCATTTCCGCAGCCCACGTCCAAAACCAATGAGTTTGGTTCAAGTTCGTTCAGAAACGTCTCTATCTTGGGCCAAGGTTTATACCTGGTGTGAGAAAAGTGAGGAGCTATTTTATCATAAACCTCATAAACATGTTTCTTTTCCATATCCGTAGGCAGGGAGGACTCAGAAGTCGCCACCTTGGTCAATTTTTACTCTAAAGTCTATTAATGATTTGGCTTATGTTAATGGTTATCGTCCTAATTGTCCTTCTCCATGATTTCTTTTATTATAATTAAAATAAATGAAATTACAGTCTTAGCTATATAATTTTGGTATGGTGAATCATAGCTCAGCTCCAAATTATTCTGCCTCCTCGTTTATTTCAATTTCAGCTTCAACTGGAACCTACTCAGCGACACTGCCGAATGCCAAAGACTTTGAGTATTGACCGAATCTTCTTCCTCCCTTCTTGTTCAGAATATCCTTCAGCCATTCTTCGAAATTCTATTCAGTGAAGGAAGATTTCATGACGGAAAACACTCTTCTTTGGGGATTGATCAACAGAACAGCAGGGAAACCGGAGTACAAACTGAATTGGTCTTGCAGTTCGGGGTGATCTCCAGCCTGAGCCCAGAGGAAACTGACGGGTTTATCTCTGAAGTTATTGACTGTCTAAATGATAAAAAGTTTACTCCCTTGATGATTTCAAGATAGACGTTGCGCTAATCATCAGATGAATCAAGTAGATTAGGCAGGAAGGTGATGACGCAGAGAGGAATGTCAAGGGCTACGCAATTCTCAATCCATTTATCCTCATTAGTCAATCTTTCCACAAGGAATCCCTTGTTTTGTTTAATTTTCTCTAAGGCCCATTCCTCAAGGCTGTCGGTAGTTCTGGCTCCTTCGTGAGAGTAGTACACTTTTTGATCTTTGGGTCCTGTCTATGATATTTTTTACCTGCGGGGATGAGAACGACATGAGGATATCCTTTAAGTCCGTAAACAGTATCAAACTTTCTGTGAACGGAAGCATCTATTTTGGCAACCTTGGCAATTCCCTTCAGTTTTGTGGCGAGCTTGGCCCATTCTGGTCTAAGCTTTTTGCAGTGGTCGCACCAAGGAGCATAGAGGTCGAGTAGCCAAGTTTAATCGGATTCATAGATAGTGGATTCTAAGTTATCAGCATCCAGCACAATGACATCCTCTTCTGAAGGCCCTCTATACTTATCCTCTTCTGCAGCTGCTGCCTGCGCGAGGACAACCAAGGTGACCAACATTACCATAACGGCAATCCTTTTCATGAGTCCAATTAGTTAATATTATATACGTGTGAAAACTCAACTGCTTAAATATATCTAACATATCCTTACATTAATATTTTCGCAATGGTTATAAATAGCCCGAAAAGGCGAGTTCTATTAATTGCTTAATTAAATCGAATATATTATTTATATTTTACCATAAATGCAGATATTCCTCCACCATATTGACGGCTCACAGTCTGTCGTGCAAATTGAAAAAGAAGCCACTCTCGAATCGCTTCTTGCTAATTTCAACGCTTCCTCTTGCAGAGCTGTGTACCAGGGTATGCACGTGACTTCCCTCTTGTCGCTTGAAGACAACGCGAATGTCTATCTGACTGCGGATTTGGACGGCGGCAAGAAAAAGAAGAAGAAGAAAGTGTTCACCACCAAAAAGAAAAACAAACACATCCACAAAAGAGTTAAACTCGCCGTCTATTCACTCTACTCAGTTGATGGTAACATTTGATTTATTTAGGCAAGGGAGCCGTCACACAGCAGAGAAAAACTTGCCCTTCCTGCGGACCTGGAACTTTCATGGCTCAGCACTGGGATAGGTATTATTGTGGATTTTGCCACACAACCATCAAGATGGACGCCGAGACCATCAAGAAGAATGAGTAGATCATGAAAAAGAAGAAAGCTGCCCTGTAGGCCTAAAAGAAAGCAAAAGAGAAAGAAGCCGCGGACAAAGCCCCAGCTGGAAAGGGAAAGAAGGACGCCAAGAAGGCAGCGGCCAAGAAGAAATGATAAATCGGATATAATACTCATAATTCCAGCTTGTTTTCAAAATTGTCATTCATTTACTCATCAAGCAGTCCACCTTCTCAAGGATCTTTAACAGCTAGTTTCTGATTATACTCATTTATTAGATAGGTACTTTGTCGATTTAGATGTTGCGGATTACTGATGATAGACTGTCCTCTCTCTCATCTTTTGCCTAGGACTGCATCGTGTCTTCCATTTCACTCATCTACAGGTCTCGATTCTGCTGATCAATCCATCGCAGACACTACTTTATGTCCATTTAGATTGCTCTGTTTTTAACATTTTTCAAATCACCGTATTTCTATCGATAACGTTCAATGGTTTCATTGCAGTTGGATACTTCTTCTTTGAGTTCCTCAATTTAATAGGTAGAGTTTTTCAGTTGTTCTTCCAACTCTTGCAACTCATCAGTATACCTATCAACTTTTTTGTTTAAAGAATCAATGGCGCTTTCTTTGTGATAGATACTGAGTTCTACCTGATCATTCTTTTACCGTAGGTAATAATTCTCTTAATTGAGATGTTTGTTTGTCTCCTTCAGGTTGTGGATAGTCACCTCGATGCCTTCAATCTGCTTTTCCAGAGAGTATATCTTCTTGTCCTTCTCCATGGTTAACTTTTTTAAGATGGCAATTTATTTTTTAGTTTGTTCTAACTATTGGTGGGATCTATCACTTAAATCACTGTCAATCTCTATTGCAAGCAGAGGTTCGTTTATCTTCTTTATGGCTGTTTCAATAAATTATTTAAGCGCTATTTCTATCTGTCGATCCTTGTACTTTAAGCTGATTAACTTCTTCTTGTCGTCTAATTCGTAACATAACTTAGTGCTCTCAGCTAAATCTAAACTATGAATCAACTTTTTTTCCAACTAAAGATGATTCTTAACTTCAGCTTGATAAAATAGTGAAGAGTTTCTGAAAGAAGTTACTTTTTGATTTAGCTTGTTGCACCTATCCTAGGCCTGATTATTTTTTCGTTTTTAATCATTAAGCTGCTGCTTGATAGTTTAAAGTTCGGCTTTCGCAAGAACTTCATTGGCTTTGGTCGAAATTGAGTTGTCCTAAAATCTTTTGAAATTCAGGGCTTGGTTTATTTTTTCCAAAGATTTGTTGATATTGCTGGAAGTGTTTTTATATGGAATCTACATCAACTTCGATGACGATGAACTGTCGATATTATCTTTTGTTAAATTGTTTCTTCTCGCCTCAATTTTGGTTTTTGATGCTTGGCCATTAGGCAAAGATACTTTGGATAGATTGCCATTAGTGACTAGAACTACACTGCTGTCAGTTTGGTTTTTCTTGGTGAGGTACTTTTCCTTGGATGATTGAATTTCCTTTGCTGAGTTTGTCCGACTATAACAATTTTAAGCCTTGTCCTCTCTGTCTATCCTCTTCTAGGTCTTGTTAATGATATTGATATCCATTTTGAGTTTGGAAGTACCAATCTCTTTCTCAAGAGTCACTTTGGTTTTGCCCTCATTGAGCAGTTAGTCGGTTTGAAAACCACCCACACATGATATAATCTCCGCACCATCCTCGGAAACATCATAAATTTTAATAATTCCCTTGATAGGACAATATTTCTGGAGTGTCTTGGAGTAGAGCACTTCTATTTCCAACTAAAGTGGAGTATTGAGCTGCGTGCATTTGGAAGTTTTATTGCCCAGCTTGATAAGTATGGATTTCTTGCTGTTGTTTTTAATCTTGGAGCTGGATTTTATTTCAATTGGAGTAATTATAAACAAGTATTTAAAGGTCAGCTGCTGGTCCTCTTCTGACGAACTCATCTAATTAATATATTATTATCCAATTTATAATTTGCTAACTTATCACAACAGCAACTTTCATCAGCGCACAACTGGGTTAGAGAACAATTAATTATAAGATCCACAAATGCTTATTATATATTCGGATACGATATAAATAGTAATGAAAGACAATAGAACCGTCAAGTATAGAATGAACAGATAATATAAGCTAAAATTTGGAGAATCTCTCTATATTGTGGGGTCTATTGACGAGCTCGGAAACTGGGACCCGTTGAAGGCTATAAAAATGAGTTGTGTTTAGGAGAAATACTGGATGGTAGAAGTCACTTTACCAATCTTATAAACCATAGAGTATAAATACTTTATTGCTCCCTCCTAAATAGGAGCACACAATGTCCATACCATCCAATGGATTGATCCATAAAACAGAAGGCTGTACTTTGATAATTCAAGCTTAATTCATTTTTAAAAGCAAAATGATCAATCGCTAAAAATTATGAGCTTCAACATCAGATACGAAAATCACAATGATGTTGGCAAGTACTCCTGGAGTGAGAGAAAACCTCATGTGGCACGGCTTATTCTGAATTATTTACCAGATTTTGTAGGAGTTCAATAGCCCAAAACAAGTCAGCGAGAGTATTTATCCTCGATTATTGGAAATTTTTATCAATATTTTGGAAAACCGAGGGATTTATATCAAGATGAAGAGTCTGGAATATTTATACGCAGAGATAAGTTTATTGTGAGGGAAGATGGGTATATTTGGATCAACGAAAATAGAAAAGAAGGAGCAACAGGGTTTGGATCTCATTTTCCTCGCTATTTTACTTATCTAGTAGTATCTCCGTTGACCTCGATTAATAAACTGATTATGATTATCAACACTCATTTGGATCATTAATCGCATAGTTCAAGATTGAATGGAATAAAACTGATGTCGACTGTCATCAAATAGCAAAATTAGAAATACAATGGCAAACTAGGGAATGTCTTCCTGACTGGTGATTTCAATACATGCGATAACGATCATATTTTTGATAATTTGACTCTTGGATCCACCAAATTAAAATCAATGAGGCTAATCTTGCCAGACAATCAATCAGATTTTGGTTAAACCTTCAATGGATACTCAAAATTGACTTCGATCGCAGAAAGAGTAACTGAATTCTTTAAATTTAGTAGTATTGCTAAGATTGATCATATCTTCATGTAGAGTCAAGACTTTTAGCCCATCAAATTTGAAGTAATCCGCACCAAGCAATATATAATCAGTGACCATTATCCTATAATGGGAACTCTAATAAATCGCAGTTGATATTATCATAAATTTATAGAAATCATACTTCTGGATAGTTATACCTCTCATCAGAAAATTCCTCCTACTCATGGTGTTCTTCTCTAATTGTTGGATAACCTCCCTATTATTGATTAAACTCCTTATATTTCAGTTCGTTGTATTCTCTTTCTCTCTCCTCCTATTACCATTTTTGTTATTTCTTAAAATTGATTGGAGTTCGATCGTTTGGGCGAGGCAAGGGAGTGGATTGATATTTTTTAATTGACTAAGTAGGCACCCTATTAATCGAACTGCACTTGATGCATCTGATAAATTAACTGGTGCCAAATCCAAAGCATATCTTGGCCTCGCAACAACCGCAAATGCATACACCATAGAGAGGTTCGCATTCATTCATATTTTAGCATGACCCACAGATGTATACTTGAGTATTGCCTGGAACACATTGTCCGACAGTGCAAAATTCGCAGGTGACTTGCCTTTATAGGTGATAGACTACATCATCGGTATACTAGTTTTCTTTATCTTTCTGGGTTCCTTTCGTTCTCCATTTTTGTCTCTATCAGCAGTGCGGCTGTTTAAAATGTAAGATACTTTTGATTTTGAAGATTGTAGAATGGTTTAATATCTTGTGGCAAATTGGTATCTCTGTACGGCATGAACTATTTCCCTTCTGATTTAGATTATTAATACCTTCCTCCGCAAATTTTTTTGACATATTTACATTCGCCAGGTCCCGAAGATCGAGCATCTCAATCCATTCTTACTATTAAGCGGCTCCGCTTTCCGATTTCTTCTTATCTTTCTTATTTTATTTTTTCGACATTATATAAAGTTTATTATTCCTGCTTTCAACAAATGGGAAAACAAGCCAATGGTGTGGATGTCAGTACATTATATTGATTGTGGGAATAATAATTGATAAATTCATCAATTGCTGAATATTTTTCATGTTGAGATATTCCATTTTATTCACCTCGTCTAGTATGATTATCATCGGTATATGAGGAATACTCGATATCAGATTTAATTCTTTGATTTACTATTTTCAGTTTAATAACTCTCTCTAATTAATTAATACATTACTTTATAGCCGTAATTGAAAGATAAATTGATCATGGGGTGTCCATCCACTAAATAGGCTTCAAATGAGTTTAACCAGCACAATAACAATTCACTTGTAATTATCGTCAAAAGATTAATAATAAGCTTTCAAGGTCAGTCGCATTAACTTGTGGAGCAAGCTAAGGTACTAAATGAAAAGTTAAAGCGAGAGTTAAGCAAAGAAAGGATTAAACGAATGAAGCAAGCTTAATATAATATTTTATAGGAAATTGTCGTAAAAGTTCATTTAAAATCCAGTATATTGTGCCTTATCCCTAGTATACGAGATTGCGGGATTGCAGTGTAAGGCAATTGTAGACCGTCAAGCTCATCTATCCGCCTTTGATGTCAACGCTGCAACAGATCCACAAGTTGATCAAAGAAAGCATTCTATTAGATAGCCATGTTAGATTTTACTATTTGCAATTTCAATACTAAACGATGGAAAGGCCAGTCTAAAAAATGGTGATCTGATCAAATTTCAATAAATAATCAGGGGATACCGATAGATAAAAGAACCTGCAGTAATTTTGTTGTAAATCAGAAAACAAACATTGAGATATTGAACTACTATAAAAATAATCCGATTCCCACCTTCCAAATGATCAATGAGTATGTGTTCTGCTTTTGCCAAGAGCAGAATGTGAGTTTATCAGCATTTCAATAAAATGGGCATACTTTTCGTTACTGATAGATGTATTAGTTCTTATTCAGATAATAAAATAATAATATGATATCATAAATTATCAATGCCAATCTATTGTTGGGAATTTTGAAAATCCAAGAAGTTACTTCTGGTAAACTATCGTCGGCAGGTAGGGCAGCGAGGGTTGGGCTCATTTTTAATCCATTAATTAAAGCATTCTTTGTGAAATTAGTGCATGCAGAAAAGCTGTGCAGCCATCTTACCCGTTCTTATTGTTTATAGGCAAAAGCAGCAGTGTGTTTAATCTTATTCGTCTTTATTATTGTGAATTATGTATTTTAAGTAGCCGTAGTCTGTCAATTTTTTTAGTTTAATCTTGAGATTGAACCAACTCAGAGGGTAGGGGAAGTCGTCTCGCTGCTGCATCCACCCATTATAAATTAAAATCGAAGCGATCAGCGGTTTCATCACCACAAACGCGACTATAATGAATAAACAGATGATAAGAGTAGCTATGATAATAACTGCGAGAGAGGAAGCATATTATATCTCTGACTTCTCAATATCTGTAAAAAGGATTGTTGGGAGAACAGCCTCATCAATAAACTATCGGCGAATAAGATAAAACTTGAAGTATCTATTGCTTTGTAAACGATATATTTGTATATTAAAGTCAAGTGGATCTGAATATTTTATTAGCAGCTCGCACTCAGCAGCAATATCGCCGCTTATGCTTTATATCTGAGCCTCACAGTTATATAAATCGTAGTTGCTTACAGTTGAGTTAAAAAACAAAGTCAGTTCTGAAGAAGACTGAGTTTATGCCTCAATGCTGCATATCGACCAATCGGATATATTTTCGCGAGTAAATAAGATTTAGCTGTGTTTTTTGAGTGAAGTATAGCAGTTAACTGCATTTTCTTGTATTTATGTTGTAAATTATTTGTAGGTTGAAGATACTGAGGGAAATTCATTACCTTGACGTAACCATTGTAAGTGATCCCACATGACTCTATCCATTTCAGCATTTTTGAATTCCGATTTGTTCATATATACGTCGAGACTATAAACAAAATTCCAAAAAATGGTGCTATTTTCTATTGAGGCCTCGCTATTATTCAATTTATTTGCGACAAAAATGGGCTATTATTTTATTACTCTAGTGAACGATATCTATCTGTTGGAACCAACTACCTCTATCTCGGTATTAATATCCAGCTCATCAACTTTGATCCTCAAATACCATTCTAAATTCTGCTCGCTTAGATTCACATTTAACACTGCAATTTAATTTAGTTTGTAGTCGAACAAATTGCACTGCTTGGCAGACCAGCAAATTGCAAAGTATTAATTGCAGATGGGGTAGCTGCCAAATATTTATCCATTCTTTTAGATTTTCTTTTTCGACAAGTAATTTTTCCACTCAGTGAGTACCGTGTTTGTCTCTATCTCCTGCAGTGTCACCACTCTGCAATCACTTCCCACCATAAAAATGTTCTTCAGTTGCTCGGTGAAAGTTTTATATTAATCGAGATGCAACAGGCGCTCTGTAAAATCGATAAGATAAAAACTGTTGGAGTCAGATAAGAGTAATTTATAATTTTCCTGCTGGAAACAAATCTATAGATGCGACACTGAAGTAAGTTTCAGAGATTTTAGGGGCTGCTTGATATGCTGGACTCTTTTAGCGTTTCCTTCTCTCGAGAGAAGTACAACTATCTCGAGATCAAGAAACTGTTGATAATCGCCTTCTTCTTGGACTAGGCTTGCGGAGCCATAAATAGTCCCGAAGCTATTATATCTCACACTCCATTTGGTATTTTGGCCAATTTAGCGTTTCATCACCAAGTGAACTAACTGATTGATGATATCGGAATACGTAAACGTCTCGTCGATTGAGAGTATGTTGTTTAAAATAAACATCTTTTTCTCATCCATCGACAACTATATTTTAGAAAGTTTAGTAATATTATCAGAAGTTAATTGTTCTTGCTTCTCCTAAATTTTTGAATGTTTATGCAGCTATTTTTTAGCTATTCTTACCACAGTGTAAAAATACTTGTGCACTTGCAAGGAATAAAAATTGAGAGTATACTGGGGATCTGCAGATTTATAATTCTAAAGAGTCGAATTTTTTATTATGAAGTTTCTGTTCATCAAAGATTAGTCGTGACGCAGGATTTACAGGTATTCGTTGGGGTTTCCATCAATTAAAATTACTTAGGGCAACTTTTCAAATAATTGTTGTGATTCAGGTATTTCATCAAGTTCCTCCATTTAATCATCGGTTGTATTGTCTTAAATTTGGTCGTAATTTAAACGGAGAAAAATGAAACTTTTTGCTAGGGGTGTATTACTTCCCGGAGTCGCATATTCGTAAATATCATAAGGAAAAATAAACATTCGTTTCTGGCAAATCACCTTCAAGGTTTAACTATTATTTGATGGGCTTAAATCTAGGTTATCAGGGATTATAGATGTAGAGCCCATTCTCAAATGATAGGAGTGAACTACCAATATGAGTGAAGCGAGTATGCAGCTCGTAATTAAATGTTTATTGAGCATAATATTATAAAGCTGATGATTTTCGATAAACTATGAAAGTTATTAATTCTTATATGCTATTATTCGCATTCATTTTATTTGAATATTCAATTAATAACGCAAATAAGTATTCTGCAATAGAAGATATAAGGATCTGATAAAATCAATTAAAATCTTTAAACCGGTATCGAGTTAACAGCTATAGCAGGTGTTTTTGTTCACTACTTAGGTTCTTTTTTGTACTATCCTCTTGTTAGCTGTAACAGCCTTGGTTATATTCTATATAAGAAATTGATCCATTAATCTCTTATGCCTATTCCCTCCTCTAATTGTTTATATTGTTTCTAATTTGCCGAATTAATTCGTTTCCAGGTGATCTTAAGGCGGAGTTAATCTTTTTTAAATCAAGTTTAAGAGGATCTCCAGCAATTTCTTTTGATGTGCTTATCAAGGAGGGTAAATTAATTCTAGGATTAAGATCTTCGTCCTCAAAATGTATTCTTAATTCTTAATTTCTTTTCATCCAAAATTTTTTGCGGTGACTTAAAATTGAAGTCTAATTCGGTTTTAATTGTTATCGTGGTAAATCTAATTCCACTGATTTGTTTGATAAAAAATATCCTCTTTCTTTATATGTTTCCTTCACACTTTTTTGTTTTAATGATGCCAAGTAATTGACTTCTTCTTGAGTTTTTTTGCGGCTGATAAATAAAGATTAGCTGAATTGTTTCGTTGAACTTACTTTCTCTTTTTTTGATCTCTCAGTATGATAATTCAAATAAGTGGGGATTTTGGTTTGCTTTTTTCGAACTAATGATTTATTTGCTTAATGCTATTTTTGTATTAATTATTTTTGCCTCTATTTTTATTTGTTAATTGCATCGATGTGTTTTTGCCTTTTCAATCTGGTAATTTCTTCTTCAAAGCGTTGCTGTTATTTATAGAAAGTAAATAGGCCTATTTATTTATCATCTGAATATCTCATAAAGTTATAAATGTATGAATTATCTATATATCAAATAGTGATGGGGTTGGGGTTGGGGTTGGGGTTGGGGTTGGGGTTGGGGTTGGGGTTGGGGTTGGGGTTGGGGT
>Ga0302188_10000388_pt1 | contig 37515 bp, 26 predicted proteins | sample II_Bog_E2_1_FD_198783 | JGI IMG/M metagenome (GOLD analysis project Ga0302188, IMG submission 198783) | Peat permafrost microbial communities from Stordalen Mire near Abisko, Sweden - II_Bog_E2_1 | ecosystem: Environmental > Terrestrial > Soil > Wetlands > Peat | place: Sweden: Abisko... | reverse complement strand
CCACTTGCTTTCGCCCATCACTTCCTTATAATTTTGACTAACTCTTTTGTTTATATTCTTTTACGAATGACTACGTTTGACAATTAACTTTGGTAATTGAAAATTCTTTTGCATTCTTGAAGCACAATAATCAATGTATTAATCTTTCTCCATTTTAATTTTATCCATTTCCTCTCTGATATATTTGATTCCCCCATATTTCTAGCACTACTCCTCCATATTTTAGATAGATTGCTTTAATAATAGGAAATGTTCTCCAAATCTTTCATTCATAATATGTTCAGCGTCTCTGCGATAATTACTTTTGCTTTTGTTTTTGGACGTGATGGTGTTTGATGTATTATAATCAAACTTTTTAAATTTGCTATTGTGGCGTGCTTTAATCTCGTTAATAATTTAACTTTAATCTTTGCTTAAATAATCGTTCATAATAAAATTAATATGACCTATTTAAAATAAATGACCAACATATGATACAAATTAATATTTAACATTATATAAGTATCTTATATCACATGCTCCTTCATATTGTGCTGCCATATTTATACTATTCTATGTGAAATATTCAACAATATAAATTTATGAACTAATCAGACTTTGCGTGATGGAGTAAGAACATTATAGAACAGTAAAATTGAAATCACCAGAAATGAAAAATAAAATATTTGGTTTTTTAATATCTGGTAATCTTTTTAAAGGTCCTACAGCTCCATTTCGTTAAATTGTGATGCCCTTAATCTTTATGATGCTTTAATCTTATTATTTGTTAAAAAGGATCCATTTCTATCAACATCAAATCTGCGGCTCATCGATTTCAAGGTATTTTGACTTTCAATATTACATTTTTCATTTTCATTTTTTTCATTTTTATTTTCAGTCGGTGATGATGCCTTAAAGCTATTTTTTCTTTGTTTCTAAGATGAATTTTTTACAATTTAATCCCGAGGAATTTCATTTTCTGTGTTCTACATCTTTGACTCAATTGTTTTATTAATTGATGAAGCAATCGGAGAAGGGGATTGATTCATATCTATCTTTGGAAATGCTTAAATAGTCTTTTATCGTTTTGCAAATATGTTTCGTTTTGTGGGTCTTTAAAAATCTTCTATGCCATCAGAATGTTGAGTATAGCTTAATTATCTGATAAATTCAGATTGCTATATACTAGATTACGCTTTTGATAATTTACTCTTCGGACTTGAGGAAAAATTTTAATTTATTTCGCTTGCATGACTGTCTTTTCTTGAAACTGAAACTAAATTTTTTGTTTTGTTTTAGGTCAATGAAACCTTAGGGAAATACTTAGCATCTTAATTGACTTTAGGAGTGAATGGTTTTTTCGGAGAGATATAACGATTCTTACCACCATCTTGATGAAGTCTAGGAACTTTATTTTTAGAATTTCGAACTTATCCTTAACTTTATTATAAATCATCATTCTTTTAGCGACTCCCGTGCTTTGATTTTATTTGGCGACTATTTTTTCTTTTCCTCGAAATCATTTTATTCACAACAACGACATTCTAATGAGAATTTGTTTAGGATTGCTTTTAGTTTAGTGAAATGCTTTCAGATTCAACAAGATTGTTTTTTGGGGTTTTAACCTTGTTGGCAATCACATTGACTCTGTTTTCATTTGACAATTTTGCCTTGCGTTATTTTAATATTCTTTCCAATTATATTTTTGATGAATGTACAAAAATATCAAAGTTTAGAGTAAAATCTTCAAGTAAAGATATTTCTTCTTTTACTTATGAAACTCCATTTTATCGAAATTTTGTTATATAATCTCCAAATTTTATCTGATGAGACGCAATTTACGCCTCTTTTTAATTGATTTTTGTTTCGTAAATTTTAAGGGAAAACTACATGTTCCTGCCAGGACTATAAATGGGTAGATAAAAATTTAATACATTTTCTTCAAATAAAATTTTACCTCTTACTATTTTTGCTTTAATGGATGTGCTCATTTCATCAGCTTTTTGAATACCTAAATAATCAATAGTTAACCCTTATAGATAGCGAGTCGATATGAAGTATTAGATTTTAAAGTTTTCGCAAAGCCATATTCTACCTTGAAGAAGTTGGGATGAATCTGAAAAAAATATGAATCTGTGGACGGCCCACTATTAATATTTTTTTTGTCCATCAATTATTTTATAAGATCAATATTTGGACTACCTTAAATAGATTAACACAGAAAATGATAAGATAAATTCATACACTCAAAAAATCATGTCTTTATCTAGTCCGATTCTGTATTATTTTTTGGTATCTTTCCTTTTATCTTTTGCAAAATATCAGGGATATATTTTTGTTACTGAGAGGTAAGTAATTCTACCATTCTAGTAATAGCTAAAAATTATTCGTAATTAATTGTATCGACTGATTATATTATGCTATTTATGGTTTCTACCTCGATTGGCTTTAGGAAATATTTGTAAATTTATATGTGGAGATAGGCTTTTTATTGAATATTCATGTATTTTCCTAATTTGCTAAGGTATGTTTAGAAATGATGAGACAATGATTCCTTTGGTAATCTTTTAATCAGATATATAAACTACACTGGAGTAAGTTTTTAGATATTATCACTAAGATATTTTTAAAGAATAGGCCTAAGCTAAGTAATATCGGCAGCAAAGAGAAGAGCCTGTTTTGTAATTGGCTATATATCTGATTGAAATGATTTAACTATAGAACTTTACAGTTTTTTGACATCAACAGTATTGGTAAAAAGGTTGATAATTTCAATGGACATTTAATTTAATTTTTTTTTTAACTCAAATTTATATTCATCCTCAAGATCATTATTCTTCTATTCTTTGTTATCTGACTCTCGCTGTTATTCTTCCTCTAATCCACTATAAGGATTAAACAATATATCCCTCACATTGCATTTCATGTATTGATATTAAACTTTGTTGGTCAGAGAATGCTTAATAATTCTACTAATATGATAAAGGGAACATAGATTTTATAAGCTATCTACTTTTTCATTGAGCAAACTCGATATAAATTGCTTTACTTGTGGAAGAGGGATATATGGCTCTTCGAGGATGGTGATTATTAATTTTAAATAATGGTCCATAGGAACTACTAATGACTTCCTCTTTTTTAATTACTCGGGAGTAATAGCCAAAAATAATTAAAACATTTTAATTATGGTCATCTTTGGAAAATTCAGACTGAGCAGTAGGTTTACACTCCTCAGAAATTGATCCCCTCGAAATTAACGGCCAAAGAGCATTTTTGCCTGCTTATTTATACCTCGAATAATTAGTTATTCACGGTTGTAAGTTTGACGTCTTTCCTTGAGGATTTATAAAAGCATATTAAGCTATTTGTGAGGTAAAACATGCAGTTCACCACTGAGTCCCTTGATGATTTCATTAATCTTGACTAAGTCTTCTCTCCACTTTGCAGTTTATTTGATTTTAACTAACTCTGGATCGTAATGAGACATGGTGATGTTATGGAGAATTCTGACATTTTTCCAAGGTTTATATTAGTGAGAATGATTGAGTAATTCACGGGATATTTCGAATAATTGTTATTTTTTAGACTGACTATAGAAGAATTAAGAAGCCCCTATGATCTTAATTCGACCAATGAACAATCTCAGCATTAATATCTTATATTATTGACATTTAAATAACATGTAAAGATATGAGTTTATGTTATTGTATTCTTAATAGTTTTTTAATGATTCATATACAGAGATTAGATGAAAATATAGTAGTAGTGATCTTATTAATTTATTGTTCAATATAAAGGCATTTTAGAGGATGATGGTTATTAATATCATGAAAAAGAGGCAATTACACAAAATGATTTCATTGTTTGGTCCATTATTACATTATCTTCACCTATAAGTCATTACTACCTTTTTGCTGCATGTATCTATCAATCTTATCGCTTAATAAAATGGTTACTTTAATTTTTTGAGCACCCCACGGTTCATCATTCGTCGGTAGTTTAATTGGAGTCGTCTTCGGTTTATGATTGACTTTGGAATCATTCATCTTGTGATTAATCAATTGTATCGACGATAAATTTAAATATATATTATGAATTAAATTTGTTTTAAGCTTAATTGAATGTAACTATCAAATAGTAATAATTGTTCAATTGAATCACTTTTTTTTAATGATTTTCGCCTTGATATTAAATTATTTTTTGAGTGTTTTAATCTCTCCGAAATTTTTATAAGGGCTTGAGATTTAAAGAAAGTATTTTCCACACGGAAAATCATCAGGTAACTCGAAAGCATTAATTTTTGTTTCCCCTTCTCGAGTTTAGATATGCAAAGCAGTTTATCTTTTATGAGGCTTTTCTTTGAACAAAAGAACTTTAAGTTCAACTTCTCCTTTGTTGTCTTTTTTTCCTCCTTTTTTTCCACCATCTTATTCAGCCTTTTTTAATGCCTCTTGCCGTAAATCTTCATTTTATTTTCGTTTTACAGCTATTTCAGCTCGATAATCAATTTTCATCAATTCTTGCTTTCCCTCAATCTCTTCTAAATAGCAATAATTTTACTAAATAGTCGAACAACAATCGGTCTTCCATTCTATTGGGTGACCATTTTTATTTATGGTTTTTTCATTCGCGGTTGGTTAAAATTCGGCATTGGAGGAGGATTCTTATTTTTCTTGTTTTCATTTTGCCAATTTTTAATCATATTTTCAATTTCTTAAGGAGTTGGTTGAATTTCATCCAGAACCTAAGGACCCTGGAAGACAGTTTAAATCTATATGAATAAAAAATTACAAATAAATGAAATGAATCTCCTTCAAGTTAATATTAGATTGGATTTGCTAAGTTTAGTAGGTTCTTCTATCCTTCTATAATCCCTTCCATATTTTTGGAATTAGTGCCTATATACAGTCTAAATTCATTGGGATAAACTTCATTATTGTACAATTACGAGTGGGAAATCCTTAATGAAACTAGCCAGAGTAAACGTAATTCGATTCTCTTGATTTTAGAGTTCCTGATCCTTAGAATTTATCTTCTTTGTAATGGCCAGCATATTAAAATCTTCCTTGATTATTTGTATCTTAATTAATTGCGAGCCAATCATTAAGTTATCTTCCTTCGCCTTCTTTTAATCCATTTTTAAATTAACCTTAATATTCATAGTTCCATTTAGTGAGTTTTCCCCTTCCATGAAACTTGTTATTTTCATATTCTCCTGAATATTATTCAGATATTGTAAGATTTTTATAATTTCCACTGCCATGTTTTTTATTATTTTTCCACTCACCTTGATAACTTTCGAATAGAGATTAGTAAGTTCCTATCCCTGATTTTTATCCATAGGCAAGCTATCCTCGATATAACGCACCATCAGGATATTTAATTTCGGCTTATCCGATGAGTTAATCAGCCTAAAAAATACCTGTAATTATTCTCCCATCCTTAAACTTGATTGATCCTTGTCCCTGCTTTTTGCCCATGTGGTACTATCCTTCATATGCAAAAAAAGCATTTTCATAAATATATGTTCCTGTTCCATGTCTAAGCTTGCTACTTGGATGCAAATCGCCATGATACTTCTAAGATGTTGAATAATATTACATCGGCTTGATGACCTTTTTTTGGTTGAATGGTGCTACTATTCAGTTACATTAAATTATTTAAGGAAAGGTGCAATCAAATCTAATATAGTGCCAACATAGAGTAGTTAATTGAATTGTTGAAAGGAAAACGAACTGTTTTTCTCCTTCATCTGTAAAAACCCATCCCCCTTTTTTATGTCACCAATATTTTTTAGATAAACTATTATCCTCCTGATAATATCGTTTCAAAAGTTTTAAAAAATGATTTTTTTCTGAAATTGTATTGTTCTATGAGAGCATTTGGCAATAGATTATATTACCTATATGATTATATTTTGTATTTTAATTATTCAATAAACGTAATGATCATATAATTCTAATTTAAAAAGGGAAGAAGTAGCGATTATTTTGCGTATTGAGTTTGCAACTATATTGATTGTCTCAGTGGATAAAACAATGAGATTATAGAAATCATTTAAATTTCAGAGATAGGAATTCCATTGAGGATAATAAAAAGGAGGTTGTTGAAGTGGTGATTGATAGCTTGGAACCAAGTAACAAACTTGAAGGGTCTAGACCGGCATTAGATAATTTGAGAAGTTCGGCAGGATTTAAATGGATCCTCCGCTTATGGAAGAACTAATTCTATTCTGATTTTCAGCACGAGTTTCATAAGTTTAGGCAATTATTCTTTCCTTTCTATCCTTAATTTTCTCAAAAAAGGTCCCTTCTTCACGATATTTCTTTAGGATGAGCTTGGCGGTGGAAATTTTAATGCCTATTTTCCGTGCTGCCTTCGCCACTGAGATTTGAGAGCTATATACGAGTTCTACGAGTTTAATTCTTTTCTAAATAAAAGGAAATATTACTTAAAGCTTAATCTTGTCATAAGTATTGGTTTTAGGTTCTGAGGTGATTTGTTGTTACATATTTAATTAATTAACAATATTCTCTAATGTTATCTAATTATAATAGGGAATTCCAATTAATTCTAATCATTTTTGCAAAAATGAAACTATCTAAACACAAAACATATGATCGAGAAATAAAAACTCTATTGTAGGTTAAGTGAAGGATTTCTTAGTGAAATCGAGTTGATTACTTAATTACTTTTAAAAATAGAAGACTTATAATTTAACTTAAATATCAATTGCTTTTTAACGACAAGAATTCAGATTATGACTATTTAGCATCAGATATTTATTAAAATTATAGGCATTTCCATCAATATTTACTTATTTTACTTCTTTATGTTTTAACAAAATTTTCTTCTGAGAAGTAAAATCAAATTTTGTCAAAAACGGCAAACCAATAATTCAAAATTAATATAAGCTTCATAGCTAGCCCAGCCAGTCGCCTTCTACCTCAAGATATCGAATTTTTTTCCTTTTTGTGTTTGAAAGGCTTTTCGAATTTTAATTATTTAAATGATTGCTAATACGAAATGGATGCTGGAATAAGATATATCTGATTTCATAATCTCAATTGTTTTATTGTTTACTTTTCAAAGGGAACTCTTATTCTATGAAAATAATTCCATTTTAGAAGAGATTTTATTTTTGCTGCCCAAATTATTTATCTTTTTAACATGTGAATCAATGCTACCTATAAAATCAGTGACAATAAGATTTAATACAATCAATTATACAATATTATACAAGGCTATTTCCTGACAAAATTAAATTAACAAAAGCAATACAACAATTTTGATGACCCAATGGGACAAGTTAAAAAATGAATATGAAGCAAATATCAATGATTTTATGATTAAAAAAGAATTCATTTCTTAATGTTGAAAATAAAAAGATAAATTTAATTCTGGAATGATAAAATTCCTCAACCCTTTATTCCACAGGCCAAGCTGGGGACTTACCAGAGCAATAAATCTTCCCTTTAGTGTCGTTAATTAGTTCACTAAAATCAGGAACATTGGTATTTCCGCTCATATTGATTCCGGAAAGACAACATTCTCAGAGAGAGTACTATTTTATGCCGGTAAGATCGGCTCCATTCACGAAGTTAAAGGATCTGATTCAGTAGGAGCTACCATGGACTTTATGGAGTTAGAAAGAGAAAAGGGAATTACAATTCAGTCTGCAGCAACTCATTTGATGTGGAAGGATTATCATATCAACTTAATCGATACTCCTGGACACGTCGATTTCACTATTGAAGTCGAGCGCGCTTTAAGAGTTTTAGATGGAGCTATTCTTATCTTATGTGGAGTCGGTGGAGTTCAACCTCAAACTTTAACTGTCAACAAGCAAATGATTCGATATAGTGTACCAAGATTGATTTTCGTCAATAAGTTAGATAGAATGGGGGCTAATCCTTGGAGTGCCATTCATTCAGCAAGGTAAAAACTAGGAATTAACTGCGCGGCTTTACAAGTTCCTATTGGTGAAGATGAGAGATTAAAAGGCCTCATCGACATTATTAACAAAAAAGCCTATTACTTTGATGGAGTAAACGGATAGAATATCCGTGAAGAACCTATTCCTCCTGAATTTAATAAAATAGTGGCAGAAAAATATAACTAACTCTTAGGACAACTTGCTAATCTTGACCCTGAACTTGAAGAACTTTTTTTGGATGAAAAAACTCCTTCTCCAGAAATTTTGGAGGAAAAAATAAGACATTATACTTTAGAAAGAAAATTCATTCCTGTATTCATGGGTTCAGCCTACAAAAACAAAGGAGTACAATTGGCTCTTGATGGAGTTCTAAAATTTTTGCCTTCCCCTCTCGATAAAAAAAATCAAGGATTTTTGCTATCCAAAGATAAAAAGGAATAAGTTATTGAACTCATTACTGATGACAAAAAACCTTTTGTTGGGTATGTCTTTAAATTGGAGGAATCTAAATTTGGTCAACTGACATATATTAGAGTATATCAAGGCAAATTAAAACGTGGAGAATTTGTTTGGAATGATAAACTTGGAAAAAAACTGAAGGTTTCAAGGATTGTGAAAATGCATGCTAACAATATGGAAGAAATTGACGAAGTCAAAGCTGGAGATATTTTTGCTATTTTTGGAGTTTAGTGCGCAACAGGAGATTCATTGAGTCAGGGAGATAACACTTTCCCTGCTCGTTGCCAAAGTATGTTTGTGCCCGACCCCGTTATGAGTCTTACCATTAAGCCAAATAAAAATGATGGAGCAGTTAAACTTGAAAAAGCTCTTTCTAAATTCAAGAGAGAAGATCCTACTTTCACAGTAAATGTTGATAAGTAATCTTAAGAGATGATCATCAGCGGAATGGGATAACTCCATCTTCAGATTTATGTCGAAAGAATTAGACGTGAGTATGGAGTTCAATGCTCAACTGGGCAGCCAGGAGTCAATTACAGAGAAACTATCCTTCAAAGACAATCATTTGATTATCTCCATAAAAAACAATCAGGAGGCGCAGGTCAATACGCAAGAGTTATTGGCTATATTGAACCAATCGATCCTCAAGGTAATTAAAGCAGATGCTAATTCGTCAGCAAGGTCGTGGGAACCAACATTCCTCCTGAATATATTACTGCAGTAGGAAAGGCATTTATGTAAATTGTTTTAAAAGGTCCTCAAACAGGATATCCTGTTATAAATACTCGCTTTGTTTTAGAAGATGGTGCAACTCACGTAGTGGATTCTTCAGCAAACGCTTTTGCGATAGCCACTCGCTATGCCTTCCACAAAGCAATGCAGGGAGCAAATCAGCAAGTATTATAGCCCCTTATGGACGTATAGATCAATGTTTCCAAAGAGCTTTATCAAAATGTGATGTCCGGTATATTGAAGAGAAGAGGTTCAATTACCAAGACATAAACTAGAGGAGATTTGTTCTGCCTCTCTGCTGACGTTCCACTCAGAGAGATGTTTGGCTATGCAATGTAACTGAGAGGACTCACTTCAGGAGAAGGCTAATTCTCCATGTAGTACAAGAAGCACACTCCCATGCCTCCACAAGACGCTAAGGTGGCTATTTAAAAATATAAGCTCAAGAGAAGAGATAGAGATTTATGATCATTGTAGTTATATCAACAAATTGACTTTTAATTATACTTAAAGAATTAAATTTAGACATAAATAATTAATTATCAATGGGATATTGATGATTCATCCTTCTCTAAAGATTTGCATATCTCTTCAAAGTTATCTGCTAGCTATTCAAAAGTCGTTAAATAATTTTTTTTCATGAATCGAAGGATTTATTTTTGATCTTTTAGATTTGGCAAAAGACCAAAATGGGCTGATGATTTATCAAACGAAGAATGATAGATGGACTGAGTTAATGTCGGTTTGACTTTCTATGAGATGATTTCATTCATATTAGTTTGTTATAAGTTTAAATTACTTAGTTTTTCATCTTTTTTTAGCCTTCGTAATTTTTAAATTTTTTCATCAGCCTCATAATAGATGATTTTATCCATTTTCTAGCTTTTCTGAGGCTAATGTTGTTTAAACTCAACAACCTTCTTTTATACCTTTTTTTCAGGTATAATCTGATAAAAATCATCTTCAATTCTTAGATCATTTTTTTTGATTTCTCCGAGCATGAAATCTAATTAATGTTCAAGGCTTTCTATAAATCTCCTATCTTTAACAGCTAAGATATGATTTAAAAACTACTATTTTAACTCATGATGAAAGAGAGGATTAAAAGTATTGATCAATATCTCTATTTTATTTCGATCTTCAACAAAATGTTATACATTAAGATGGCTATAGATAACCAGCGCTTTTTCATTGTCACTGAGATCACGTCTTTCCACTTCCCCTATCATTTTTCTAAAAGTATTCTTTGTGCAGAATGGTTCATACTTAATTTGCAAATATTTTTCATCTAATTATGGTTCAGCATTAATTTTTGGAAATTATACTTTTTTATGCTTAGTTTTTTTTAGTTTCTTGCTAAATTTATGATCCTTTTCGTTTTAATTTACAATCCCAAGATCAGACATTCTAACACTTCTCCCCATCTATGAAGTAATCTGGCTTTTTTGAGTTTTGTGTTGACTCTTTCTCTTTCTTTATGACTAATTAATTTTATCACTAGTTTTTTATCTTTACTGGCTGTTTAAAAAAGTTAATTTATTTTATAACGCTAGATTTAATGGCTCTGTTAGATGTTTCACTGATTTTCTAATGTCTAATCCTTTTTATAAGAAAGAGGTCATCAAATTTTATTTATAACCTTATTCACATTCATTGATTTCTGGTTTATTATAAACTAAGTTAGCAATAGAAACCATTTTAGGAAGATCTCGCTCGCCTGAGATACTATTAGTACTTTTATTGGTCTCATTTTTTTGCTATTCATTTTAATCCAATTTTATTAAAGCGTTAGTCCCGATTTAATTTTATATCTTTTAATTTCTATCACTAAGATTAACTATATTATTAGTTTTAGAATTGTCGGAGAAGTTTTTATTTTCAATATTCTCCTGTTATATTCGCTGTTTCTTTAACTGTTACAGCAATGTCAGCATTTAGCGAACAACTTTCTTTAAATCTCTCAGAATTATAGGAGTTTTGCCAGAATGGCATTTAATAATAGAAGTAATCTTTTAAAGATCTTCCTCCCTAAGTTGCTAATATTGTATTAACTTATCCATTTTAAAGTGATTTAATAAGATATTCAAATTATTTATGATGTAAGCTCTAGATTGCCAAATGTACTGCTTATCAATATTTGCCTTCACTCGAATAAATCCAAACAAATTCTTTAGATACTTATCTTTGTATTCATTATTCTATAATCTTTTGTTAATCAAACAAATATATTCTTCATTTATCGCATCTAAAAAGTTTATTGTGTTTGACACAGTTTTTTTATGCTTCAAAGCCAATTTTTATATCTAAGTTATCTCATTTTATTATTCACCCATTTTTAACATATTTTAAGTTGTAATAATTTCGGATCTTCTCGTATTGTTATTTGAAACTGCATGCTTATCTTTATCAAATCGGGTGTGTTTAATAATACGATCATTTAGTGGCATTAAAAATCTTGCAGTAGATTACATACTTCTTTGCTGTTTCTTGTATATATTCTCATAGTGTTTAATTTCACTTTATTATTCATCTTTTTAATGTCTAACTCTTTCTTGGCATTAATCAATTTAAGCCTTGTGGCTTGGATGAGTCTTACTTTGCTAAAATGATCTTTTAAATCGATGATATTGACACTCGCATTTCTACTTCCGCTTACTCTGCCTGGGATAGAAAGGTGATAGTATTTTAAGGTCTTTCAGCTGTGATTTATGATAAATCATTTCCTTTTCGTTTGTCTTGTGCAACCCTTTTTTAGGACTCTAACTCTGTCCTCGTATTTTTTATTCGAGCTCTCTTAGAGTAATTCTGGGTAGTCGCTCATTCTTTTCTAATAATTTCATTTAGAAGAAATAACATATAATTTTCGAAGCTTATTTGTTATAATAACAGCAATGCCTTTCTATCAAAATTTCATTTTCTTTTGAATGACTCCTCTATTAACAAAACTCTTGTATTTTATTATAAATCATAAAGCCAATACAATAAGACTTAAATCATTTAATTTCAGTAAGGCACTTTGATTGGGTGCATTGAGTCTTTATATTATCTTTCCCATTAAAGAACCACGGGAGTTAAATCAATTGTTCTAAGCTATTCATCTGTATAATAGTCCTTTAAAAATGTGCATTCGTTTTTGTTGGTCAGCATCAGCCATATAATTACTCCTTCCCAAAAATATAGGATAAGAACTGAGGAATAATCAGCGGAGAACATCATAGTGATTCCAAGTAAAAATATAACTGAGATCATAATCATTTAAATATAATTGCATGCCCTTTAGAACATTCTTAAATTAGAGCATGTTTCTTCATATTTGTGAAAGACAACAAGCGTATAGCCATACATATAAAATTTAGCGAAGTAGTAAAGGAAACCAAAAAAGTGAATGAGTGGAGACGAGGCAGAATACATAAATATCATCGCAAATATAATGATGTCCAATGAATAGTAATACCCATACCTAAAAGGATCATTAGTGCCATACTTACTCTTGTGACGTACCTCAGTATTCTTTTCATATGTGATGTTCGAGTGAAAAACTTAAATAAAAATATCTCCCATTTTAAATAGGCAGGCAAAAGCTGTAAAAGCTATATCATTGATGATATACCCATAGTAAAAAAATCCATCGGGTCTTTTATAAATAATGCCGAACAGTTCCAGCCATCCCCAGCCTGTTGTAAGAATATCAATTAAATTAAGAGTATCTCGAACCAATGAACCAATAAGTACGTTAACTATAAAAAATATTGTAAGAACTTTCATTTCTTTCATTTGCAATTCATACTGAAAATGGATATTTTACCATTGTGATGATTTTGAAATTAGCCATCTCAGAGTTGTGTTTATAATACTCAGTATCATCGGCAGGAATATTTTTGGGACATTGATAACATCTTGGCTCCTAGAAAGTACAGTAATAAGGATACCTACTATAATGAGTAAAACTGATAAACTATTAAACATAATATATTTGATTAGTTTTATCTTTTCGGAAGCTCCGATATTTATCCATATCATATCGGCAGGTTACTGCGCCCAATTAACTATTATTTTACTCCCTTTATCACTAAAATGCGTTTAGACTTCACTCTCATATTCTCCTTCCGAAAAGATATCAAAAAAACTGCGAGATGCTTCGAACTCATCAACTAACGTTTCAGCCGTGATAATATTTTCAAAGACAATGAGAAAACTATTAATAAAGGGTTCTCTTTAATTTGACGAATATGCCAAATTAATTTTTTACATGATTTTAGTCTACATTTATTAGGATTCAACAGATTTGAAGAATCTCCAAATCGGATGAAAATTTTATAAACCTATCTCCTTGACAATTCTATAAATTTTGTATTCATACTCTATCTCTATCTTTCGAGAATTGTTTTAAATTTCAATGCAGGCTAGGATTGTATCTTCCACTTTAAGCTGCTCAACTAATTTTGTTCTCAGAGATAACGCACTCATTTGTTATCTTTCACCTAGAAAGTGGATTAGCACTGTTTTTGTTTTCAGGTTATTTATCAGTCGATATTCACCGCGCAGTAATCTGTGTTTTAACCTGATCCTTAAATATGTTTTTGTTTCCTTTATAGTGTAGAGAACAGCTATACTAACCCATAAGGTGTAGAAAGTTCTGAATAGTTGATTACCTTAGCTGTTCATATAGGCCAAACTAAAATTGGCTATATCGTTGAAATAAAACTGATAAGGTACCCAGATGCAGAAGTCAGTGATGGTAAGAATAGCCATGAGGTGAGTAAACCTTCTCAGAAAAAACAGATATGTATAGGCCTAGAAGCCGCATTGTTCAATAATGTAGTTGTTTTTTAAACTACTGATGTTTTTCAAAATTCGATAGAGGCTTTTAATGACTCTAATTAAGGAGGAATCCTTACCAATAGTTGCATTTTCTCCTCTTTTGAGATCCCATATCTTCAATTTGTTTAGCGAATACCAAAAGAATCTCCACAATACTAATGAAACAGCAATTAATCCTAGATCTAGAAAGATGTTGCCTATAAACTCGCCTATACTTATTATATTTTCCTCCATTGTGAGGGTGGCTTTGGAAGTGGTAAAGGATTGACTGCCACCTGACATTTTGAACTTATAATCGCATTGAATGGATTAAAAAATTAAAATTCCAGGCCACATTCTCGAAAAGAGAAATGAACTATAACAGAAAATGATCGAGTCAGGATAAATGGAAAGGTAACAGTCATCCTATGTAGACTAGAAGAATATTTAAGAAAGAAATTAATAGCAAGTGGATGGAAGGAAAATCTAAAAAGCTACTGCAAAGGTACCAGTCTCACTATTGAGATTTAATCAGGGAAAAAGGAATTTAAAAGGTTACCGTTCAAAGTTTAATGGGAGAACTCGAATAAAGAGGAAAGCATACAGTGCCAGTTACAATACGCGAGGACATGCTCAGCAGAGTTAGAAAATTCTTAGAACAAAATAAGTCCTGATTTTCGTTGGAGTTTAAAGCATAAAGCCATTCAATTTCAGTTAATATATCAATCCACCATTACACTTCTTGGGTTCTATAATTAATCATTAAAATTCAAAAGCAATCATTTGTCGAGTTTTGCCTTCTATACTTTTTTCAATCTATAACTATTGACATATTTGAGTCTTTTTATCTCTTCTGTTTTGGCTTATAGATACTATCGATCTCTGATAAATGATCTCCATAAGTTATTAACTTATCTTTTAACGGGCTTCAGTGTCAGTTCAGAGGGAAAGTGAAAAGCCAAAGAATTTCTAAATATATCTTCTGCCGCCTCAAATACTTATCCTAGCTCTTAAATACGCAATTAAGATGGTTTTTTGATTGGCTTATATGACTTTTGATACTGTTCGCTTCTACTCTTGACTTTTCGTAACTGATATGCCTTAATTTGTCTTTATGTTCGACTCAGTTCGAGAAATTTAATGTTTTTATCAAGGCTCCTGGGTCTCATAACTGCTATCTACATATTTATTGGACAATATAATTATGAATACAACAAATAGTAAATCACAATCCCTTCAGTTGAGCATACTGCTCGTTGAGGCTTATTAGCTGTTCTTCTGCCTGCTTGACTCTAAATATATAAATATTTTACTTTGCTGCCAAACTGCCTCCTTTTTTATTCTGTTCTCGAACCATTTAATAAATATTTTTTAATCCCTCCTGTTTCGCTTATCGTAGCTGTTGTAATTTATTTCCTTGTTCTTTGAGGACCTCATTGATTCGCTTATCAATTTATTTTTGTTCAAATCTCTTTTAAAGCTCGCCAATTATGATTCTTTGTTTAGCCAGGGAATTTTCCATTAATTTCATTTTGGACATTTTTTATTGCAATTGTAGTAATTTGGTCGCGTTTGACACTATTTACTCATCAAGACTCTACTGATTTTCCTATATCTCTGTGAGGCAGTTCATTCTAAGAGCCAACTCTGCATTCATATTTTTTTTTCCCTCGAGTGTAGTTTGGTTATCTATGAGAGCTGTTACTAAATTATTTGTATCAATTTCCTTCCCATTATATCTAATTTTATTTTTTTTAACCACTGCCATTAATTTCTATTTTATTGTTAGTGAACTATTTACCAGTTTTACTTATTTTAATATTTTTTTCAGCTAAACTAACTGCTTTCCCTGAATACTAAGCGAAGTACTTTTGTTTAGATTTATTCTTTTAATTTTTAGACGTGCTATGATGACTTATTTACAAGCTTATTCCTCAGTAAATAATTGTTTGTCATTATTTTCCAACGATCTGCAGCCGATTGTTATTTCTCTGGTATTGCAAGCTCATGAATTGGGTTAAAAATCTACAGATATTTTTTTAAAGTAAAGCTCTATCCGTTGCTTTATAAGGCATAAAATACTAATAGACCTTTCGAAGAGATGATTAAAAATCATTTTTTCTTTCCAGTAATTTACACGAGGACCAATTCGACTGATAAAAACATTTCTTGATGTCTTATACGCAAAAAACAAAAAGATAGAGCTTTTTATTGAGATATGATTTCAGAATTGAAAATGTTTTTTCTGTTGATAAATTAGACATACCAATTAAATCAATCCTCTATTACTCGCCTGCTGTTTTGCTTGTTAAATATTTATTGACTTGTTAAAGAGTTATGTAGAGGTTTCTATCGATTGGAATAAAATTTGGAAGTTTAGGTTATTTCGAAAGAGAGACCATCAGAAATAGACCAGATTTAAGAGGTTATCCTAAATTTTTAAGGTAAAATTTAACAGGCAGTTCCATAATAGAATACTTTGGATGAGACTCTCGAATAATGGAAATAAATATTTCAGGAATTGCTCCCATAAATTCCTCCTTAAAGATGAGTCTGATATGATATGGGAACATTATTATAAGGCTTGAAAGTTTAAACTTAAAGTTCTCTAAAATATTGTTTTTACTATCAACAATTTTTAGCTCAATTTGTTTGTTTGTATTTCCACTTAACGATTATCCAAAACTCCAAATTGGATTAATTTTATCTTTAATAGATATAGTTTAAAAAGAACTGTTCCCCCATTCAACTACTACTTTAAAAGCACTTCCCAGATAAAAATTAAATCCACAATGTACTTACACCCTTATTTAATCATCATTCTAATCTTATTCTTCCTTATTTTATTCTATTTATTAATCCTAAACATCTTGGTTACTTTTCATATTTTTCTCATCAAGTGAGTCAATAACTGAATTGACTTCTTGAAATTATTTTTTGCGAATTATTTTGATATTGCATAGACCAACACACACTCGATTCCCTTATACAAACTGTTAGATCTTAACATCCCCTGAGAATAATGGATGAGCTTGTAAGTTAATATTGCTTTCATGAATTTGCCCAATTCCGACAATATGTAATTTTTTATCGTGATTTACTTCACAAACTTTTATTTATATTGTGGTAATTTATTCAATTGCTATAGGGGTGAATTCCGGAACTGATGTCCATAATTGAGAAATATCTGTTCTTTTCTATCTAAATAAAAGTATACGGTTTAGTTTCCGCACGTTAAAAGGAGCACATATCTATTGGCTTTGGCGAGGGTGATTTTATTAAACACGATTTCAAACATCTCTTAATATAATGAAAGAAATGAATCAATTCAGAACCGATCAGTTTATGTTATATTATTATCTTATTAATATGAGAACTCAGAAAGAGCTTTTTATTATATATTTTGCAAGTTCACATAATAAATGGAAAAGGTTTATAATGTATTTTGCCAAAAATGCAATACCAAGGTGACAGATCGTGGAAACAAAACTCACTTAATTGTTAACTCATAAGTGAAATGCTATTCTTCTGATTATGGCAGCAAATAGATCATGTAAATCAGCTAGGTAAAATAATTTCATCACTGCCATTGTAAAATAATTGATATAGGCTGCAAAGCTTGTTCCGAATATCTCGGTTATCATGTAGTTGAGCCTTGCTCAACCTGTTCCATAGGTAATAATGGTCATTACTTCCTTTTTCATAAAGTCAATGGAGAACCAACCGGCAAGATTTGGAGCTAACTTTATTCAATTTATAGACAGTAGTCAGAGAAAATTATTTAATACCCTTTGTAGTTTCTTTGTCCAATCTGCTATGAAAAACTTTCTGACCCCACTATTATATTGTGTGGACATACTTTTTGTAGGGGATGCATTCAAAGAAACATTGATTTATTCACCAGCTGCCCAATCGATAGGAAAAAAATGAGTAGAGAAGGACCGTTTATCCCAAACAGGTTAGTGGATAGCTTAATTTCGTAATATGAGAAAAAATAAATAAATAAGTAGACTGTAAGCAAGAATGATTGATTTATAAATTAAATTAATATTTTTCTATTTCAATATCAATTGTTAGAGCAAAGAAATATGATTCAAGCTATTAAGCATATAACTGGAGGAGTTAAATTAAGTTGAATGTATTATCCAATTATAAATTGAAAAATGTTAAAGACAGATGCTGTTCGCCTGCTCATCTTATTTTTATTTAATAAAAAGGTAAATTGTAAACCTACTTCGAGTTTTGAGCTTATAAATAGTTCATTCAGTTAAAAAAATATATATGAAAAATATTTATCCTTTTGTGAACAAAATAATATTTGAGCATTGAATTATGTGCTATCAATATAAACTAAGTGATTTAAAGAGATATTTTGTTTCAAAATTAAATTCCTTTGAACTGGAGTATGATCATAATCATTTTATTTGAAAGTTTCAAAGAAATAATTTTTATTCATGAATTAAGTGGTAATCAAAGTCATTGGTAACTACTCTTATCAAACTTCTAAATGTCTGGGAGAAGGAGTTTATGGGAAGGTATATGAGGGAGTTGAGCGCGAGTCCAAGGAAAAAGTAGCCATCAAGAAGATTGATCTCGCTACTTTTACTAACGATAAATATCTATAGAATGCCATATTCTCGTAAATTTATCTTCTGAAACGCTTTAATCATCCCAATATTGTCAAGTTCAAGGACGTCCTCAGTTCCAAAAACAGTCTCTATATCATCACAGAATTTTGTAAGAATGGAGATCTTAAATAGCTTATGAAGCGCAGAAAATTCAAAGAAGAGGATGTATTCTAGCTAATGCGTCAGGTTCTCAATGGCTTTAGTGAGTTAATCAAATAAAAAATTGTCCACCGCGATCTCAAACCAGCCAATATCTTAATTCATGATGGGGTCTATAAAATTGGTGATTTTGGTTTCGCTAAATACGTTGATAATTTTGGTTCTCAAATGCTCAAATCATGCGTGGGAAGTCCTATTTATATGGCACCACAAATTTTATAAAGAAGCCAATATACAACAAAATGCGATATTTGGTCCTTCGGAGTCATTTTCTATGAAATGATGTTTGGTTACCCTCCTTGGAAGGCCCGAGATTAAAATGAATTACTGAGGGGAATCAAGACCATATCCATTTCGCATATTCTCAAGAGAAGTAATTTATCAACTCGAGCAAATGATTTTCTAAAGAAGACACTTGCTTATAGCGAGGAAGAACGTATTGGATGGTCAGATCTCTTTGAAATGTTTAGTCAAAAACCACCAGAAAAGCCAATTGACAACACCTTGGAATCAGCAAAATTGGCACAAAATTCAGTAAAGGATAGAAATAGATTAACGCCCAATACAACTAATACTTGGAGCCAACAGCAATTAACGCCTCAGAATAATTCTTTGACTGTTAACACTTTTTCAAATAGACTGGTTCCCATTGTCACAACCCCTCAAAATCAAGTAAGCATAAAATAGTCAATTCCTGAGCGTAAGGTATATAACCCTCAACAGCCTCAAATTGAAAATGCAACCCTTCTTCGTCAATTTTGCATTTTTTATCATTTTTACATGGTATAACTATTTGTACAGTTTAATTACATCAAGCTAAGCTTGGGACATGTTGAATTGATTCTTCGTTTATACTACACTCTATCTCTTCTGATAAAATATAAAAGCACTTACTGTATCAGCATAATGAGCATCAATTATAAGTATGTCATATCTCACATAGAAACAGCAAGCAGCTCGAGGATATTTTTAAAAAGATGAAGAATGAGCACGAAACCTATTAACTCATTTACGCTGATATTGTCGCAAGGGTATAGAAGGAAGGATTATTGAAAAAGATCAAATCTTAAGTTTCAGAAATCATTGGTTATGGAGATATTATTAACGAGGAGAGAACTGATAAAATTGAAAGTAAGTCAACTACGATTTAGGCATGATGATCAAATATTCTCATTAAATGGCACAAGCAGTTAGTGATTAAGTTAGAAGAAGAGCTAAGAATTTAGATTTTACTATTGTAGAAATCCTATAAAATATTGTGGATATCCTTTCGCTTGGTATTGGCAAGAATAAAGCTTTAAAAGAGTTGAAATAGGATTCTAAAAGTTAGGATGAGGACTTGCGTGATTACGTGACTAAAGTTATAAGTAAGTTAGACAAACTGACTTCTAGTCTTTGATTTTGCTGTGATTTCAGGCTTTAATTGCCACCCTATTTGTTATTATAAAAATATATTGAATAATAATAAGTTTGAATTATAAACTTTTGACTCATTTTTCTTTAATTATAAATTACAAATACAAATTTGACTCAACGAAATATGAGCTTTCTAAAACCCGAGAAACAGAACGGTAAAATATCGAAAGAGTCCAAACCTAAAAGTAAAAAAATAGTTTAAAGTGAAAACCTTCTGTAAAAAAATGCACTCACATCCATGACACGGGAGCGCAATTATGGATAAATTATTCAATAAATATAAAACAAAGTTAATTCAGCTCGCAGCACAGAGATATAAAATTAAGAATGGACAGGCAGAGTATCATCTCTGATATTTCATTTTGGTAAGATACCGATTGGCTCTTTAAAAATACTGTTAAAAATATATGATTTGAATAGAAATGTTTTCTTTTCTCATCAATTGGCAAACAAAAAATAAGAAGGCTACTAGATTCGATTTATCTATTTGTTCATAAGAAATATTGTAAAATTTTATTAGCAATTTGCCTTTCTTGAAAGATAAAGAGTGGAACAAATTTATGATCAATTCGAACATTGGCTCAAAAATAGAGAAGAACCAATCCAGCAAAATTAAATGAGCATCTTATTGTAAATGAGTCAAATTACTTGGCTAGCCTCATCTAAAGGATAAGGACGTAAAATAATTCAATTTAGTCTGTTATTTTTGCTCAAACTACCAAAGATAATTGGTAAAAGATATATGAATAAGTAAGAGGAAGCCTTTAACGAAACATATATCAGTATAACTATGAAATAAATGATAAAATTTGTTAGAAAGATTCAGCTTATTCAAGTTTAAATTTAAAACAGCATTCTTTAGTTTTACTATAGTTCCTTTTAACTGCTGGTACAGACTGCAGTCAATCCACATGACGATATTCCTCTTTTTGATATAGCTGCTCTTATATTCTCCTCAAAGCACAGTCAGCTCTTTATGAAAATGATTAACTTCGCCTTTTGTGTACTTACCAATTCACTTGACTAAAAAAAATCGTAATTATTAGATATAAATAATGAACACAAATCTTTGGAGGAAAACTAAAATAAAATAAAAGCTACTTTAGTTTCATCAGCTATTCTGATCTTCCAGTCTGTGCTTTAAGATGAGCATTTTGAGAAGAAGTGCAGTTATCAAAAATAAGTGCTGTTCTTAATTATCTTGACTTTTAAACAACATTTATCCAAGCTTATTGATTAATTATAAAAGATTGATAAACTTTCAATTCATCCAAGCATAATTAGAGGCATGTTTGATATTGCAACCTTCGGAAATAATATTTATGATCATAAGAATCTTTCAAGGATAGGTAACTTTCATCATATTCAGTAACTAAAATTAGATAAACCAATGAAATTGCTTCATTTTTATCAACGTTTGACTCTAAAACTGCGAATAACAATGAAAATAGCCTAAATGAAGTTCCCACAAATAAAGAAGTGAATGAAAATATGATAAAAATGATTGAAACAACATTATTCGATCTCTTATATCGAATATAGAAAAGTTTAGCCACCTATAGCTTATAAATTTTTATGGATCAATATATAGAACATCCACTCACTTTCAAAAGAGAATATTTCATTTAAAATATGTTCAAAAATCAGCACTAGTAGATTATTCTGAAATTTATGATCAATTTCACTTCTAAATGGTTGATTCTAGATCAGAGAACTTTTGATTATCAGTTTGATTACCAGTTTTATCTCATTAATTTTCTCAATAAATGTGTTAAATAGGATAAAATTGATTTAATCGGCCGATTCATTAAAAAAATATCCCTGGATGAACTTATAAAAATTAATTTAGCGATTTATAAATTCACTTTTTAGGAAGAAAAAAAGAAGTACGTGCTACCTGAAAGCCAAAATTATTAAATTCAGTTGGCGCATCTAACATCAGTTGGGTTTGCTGATAAATTCATGCTCATCAATAGGATTATGTCTAATTTTCCCGAACAGCTAATGTGGAGGCAATTTGTTCATCACATCTGTCCTTCTTCTCACCATATCTTAGTCAAAGCATTTTATCATGTAGTAAATTACGAATTTGCTGAGTCAACATTAAACTAAGATAAAATAAAAACAATATTGACCCGTTTTGAAGCGGCAATTCACCAGAAATTATTAGAAGAGGTGTTCTCTATATTTCAACTCATATTATGCATTTTTATGAAAAAAACATCAGCATAAATAGATAGATAACTCTCAAAAAGGGTGATTAAAATTATTGTATAGAACCATGCATTATTGATGGGCTTGTTTAATCAAGTTTATTAAAACAGAAGAACGGCTATGAATCATATGGAATTAACTCAAGAGATGGTAACATAAAATTTAAAGTGTTTGTAAAAAGCTAAAAGAATGAGTAGTCATTTTTTGAGATCAATTCTGAAATTCTTTTAAAAGATTCAAAATATTCACCTGCTGACGTAAATCGGATATTAAAAGATGATAGAGATAATTCTCATTATAAGTAAAGATTTTTAATATACTGAATATCACTCCATCCGATAGCTTTCTGACTATAGTGGAGAAAAGTATTATTCCAATTTGCTATCAACCAAAATTCATTAAAAGATTAGTAATAAATAACGATTACCAATTAATAATCTCCTCATGCTGAAAGAAGTTATTAATGTGCACATTCGGAAATATCTTTAATAGCCTCAATAACACTATAATTTATCAATCAGATAGAAAGAAATACTAAGTTACTATGAGTATGTGCTGGAATCCAAAATATAAGTCATGAATGAACGTGATTTGCTCAAGAGTAAACTTATTGTCTTGGAAAGTATCTTCTAAATTAAATAATTTCTATTGAAATAATCAAATAACGAAGAATACTAATCATTCCGCAAAGATTTTAAATATAGTTTTAATAATTCCTTCAAAGAAATCATCATTCAAATTGCACAACAAAATCCCGATTACGTCTCCAAGTACGAACGAGAATTAATTCTCCACTTAAGAGTGCTAACTATCACATAAATTCTAAAATCCTATAAAACAGATTATTAAATTATGGATGAGACTGAAATGCACAACTTTATTTTTGAGTTATGCTTTGACAAGCATGTATAAATAAGATTTCTCTTGCAAAATGTCATGGTTTCTCGATTTAAAAACGATACATTTAAGCTGTTTCTCTCTGAAAAATATCATATTATGGCATTCACTACAATAATGGCAATATTTGATACTCATCCTGCTATCAAATAAATTGCCAGCAACGTTGTGGAGTCTTTTAAACATGCTGGGGATGATTAATCCTGTCTGGGGTTGACTATCTTACTCTTTTGCCTCAAACATATTCTAACGTATTTTAAAAACAGCATTAATCAAGATAAATACAATATTAACATTGATTTTTTCTTGAAATTTTTTGATAGACTATGGTTGGTAAAAAAAGAATGGGAATTCTTCGCATATGCCTTTGCTTGTAAATTTATTTAAGAAAAGAGAATTGGCTTCATAATTGGCGAAATAAATAACTAGGGATATATTCAGAGTTATATTTGTGCAAAAGAAAGAACTGATTTCATCATGGAAACTGAAATAAAATAATATCTGAAAAAAGAATGGGAATTCAGTTTCGAATTTCCTCCCGAGTAGCCCATTCCTAATAGCAAAGAAAACCTTATAAATAAAATTCTTCTTTCTTTACCCTACCGGATATTTACTAAGCTTAAACTAATAATCGCATAGAAACCTAGAAGCACTCGGCTTATTCGAAATAAAAAAGACTTGCTTATCGACTGGAATTGGCTTAATAAAAGGCAATTAGTTAAATTTCATCGACTACCACTTTAAATGAGCGATATTGTGGAATTATCCCTTTGATTTTTATCCAAATCATAAATTACTTTTATATATATTAATGACTGCACCCTATCACTAGATATATACATCCTATCCTCAGCCATACCTCTTGCGTTAAAACTTTACGCCTTCATAAGCTCAATTATAGTTTGCCAAGCAATCTCTAATTGAAAAGCATAAAATTGCAAACGGAATTCAGCAATTGCTGTTTTGCAAAAAGACAAATCTCTCAGAATAATAATTTCTGTCCAACAATGAAAAAGACTTAATCGAAAAAGAAAAGAAAAAGTATGTTGACTTTATCAAGAAAAACTATAATTAAAAAATTGGAGAGGAACTTTTTGATATGAGTAAGTTGAAACATAAGATAAGATAATTTTAGGCGAAATAGGATGAAGAGGAAGAGAGAATACTGTTTGAACAAAAAGGAAAAAATTTGGCTGAGCAAGAGCTTCTGAAAAGAAAACGAGAGCAAAAGGCAACTGCAGGTAAAAAGAAAGTTAAAATTGAGGCTTAAATTAAATAGAGCAAGCTAAAAGCAAATAAAGTTAAAACAAAGAAAATTTAATTGGAGGTACCTTAAATTGATAAAAACCCTCCTTCCGAAAAGAAAAAGCAATAATAGGTGTTAGATTAACCATTTTAATAATCTAACGATTTAGATTTGGTGAACTCTATCAAGGATGATGATGAGTAGTAAATTGAGTAATTTAATGATGAGGAATGATAATTCATAGTTTGGTTGAACCTAATATAAAATTGAGATACTTTCAATAGGGTGATAAATCATAGCAGAAATAATATTCAGTATTGATTTTTTTAATTTTAAAATCATCAAGATGTATTTGCTGAAATAAAAATAGGCGCTCTTTACCAATGAAGAAATCACTCTCTTAGAATAACGTATTTTTATTATGATACAGGCTTAACTGCATAGGATTATCCCGATGTCCCCACTTAAGTGCAGCTGTGCTTGATGGCTTAACATTTACAATCCCAATTTATGACCAACCGCACCACAATTGACCTTGCAATTTATCTGAAAATGAGAATGTAAAAAAAATAAAAGTAAAACAATAATCAACCTTCTAAAGGTGAAGTTACGAATATCACTCCAATCCCTTTATTCAAGCAATTCGCATAGCTCAAAGTTAAGTAGGAAGAAATTCAAAGACCAAGATATTACATCTGCAAAGGCAAACGAAAAATTAAGCCTACAGGACCATTGGGCGAAAAGTATAATTTATAAGATTTCGTTCTTTCTCAAGATGCTAATACTAATGATTGTCGCGTTATTTTCTAAAAGAAAAACAGAAAAAATGTGTTACAGAAAGATCAGAATGGTATTTTGCAATAGACAAATCAATGGATATTTAATGAACATTTCTATTGCAGTTGCGATCGCAGCTATTTCAAGGAAGACCAACCGATGAGAAAGATATTGACATAGTTGAAGTTTAATCCAGAAAAGATGACATATTTCTAGCAAAGATTGGTGAGAAACGCCCTTCCTAAACCGAATGTCTTTAGTCCATAATTTGTGTATTTACAAATATAGAAGTTAAATTAGTTCAGAAATCAGGCACGTACTTTACCAAAGCAAGTATGTTCATTATGATATGTAGCGTTCCAGAAATGAATTGGAAATGAGTGTAGGTCGAGAAATGATGGCAGTACACCCAGTTTGTGGGCATCTGCATTCTGGGAGCATCCTAGCTATTTACAGAGAAAACCAATATATGATCAAATTTATAAAACCGGAATTGGGTACTCAAAAAGTGTTGGATATCAATATGATGCCAAAGGATATAAACAATCCGCATCGTATAGTGGTAGAGAACATTGATTTCTAGGTCATGGCATTAGCCATTAAATTGCTCGAATATAAGAATGATCTCATTAAGCAATTAAGAGTCTATAATGATAAGGCAGAAATCATTCAAAGGGAACGTGGAATTCTTGATAACAAATTTTATCAAGAATATGGGTGGATTGGGAGCACCATCAACATTCTCACTCTTGGACTCAGACACATCATTTCTAAATTTAGGATACGCGGAGTGACTCCTTCCAGTATGTTTTTTGAGATTTAGACCAATAAAAAGTGGGCAAACACTTTGCAAATATCCTTTTAAATCCTCTAAACATGATAGGCAAATAGCTGTAGAATAGTTCATAGCATTCCGATGTAAATGCCTCCAACCAAATCAAAAAAATAATTTCGAACTATAAGGAGGTAGCATCTAAATTATTTAGAATAAAACTTAGCACTACTCCAAAGAACTGTTTTCCAAATATTGGCCCACCATCAAGGATTTGGATTGGCCCATTTAAAAAAAAGAAGAGATGGAAAAGTTACTGAGGAGCTTAGTGGGGTTGCTGGTGAATTTAAAGATCGAGAATCGTAACTTCATCATCGAAGACAACAGATATGTGAGCGACTTAATTGCACAAATTGACAGCACCTTTCCAGAACACGTGAATGAGATTTATTAAACTCTCAACTCCATTACCTCCAAACTCAACTAATAGGCAAAATGATGCATATATCATCCAATATAACTCATTTCATCATTTTCAATATATCTGTTAATTATAGATGTAATTCACCTTCAATTGTTTATCAAATTCGAATGATCGATTAGATTAAGGAATTTTATCAGCATTTAATCTTTCTATAAATCAATATAATAATTAGATTAAATGATTAAAGAAGGCAGTTCACCAATCACTTTATATAAGTTTGGAAGACAAGCTTTAGCAGATCCTGGCAACATTCAGGATAATTCAGCAAGAGCATCATTTCCACATTTTATTCTCGTTCCCCCTTACTTGCCATCACTCTCATTGCATTTCGAATGATGATAAGTTCGCGGCTTGTCGGCAGTTGAAGCAATCTTAAAACGCGATATAGATTGTTTTTAGACAGTTTTCGTTGATGTGGCTCCAATAGATATTGCACCAGTTCTTACTGATCAGGAGTCTTCTCTGTGAGAAACTAAATTACAAATTAAATACCTTCTTTATGGTTGTGAGAGAGTCGTTTATGATCGAAGCAAAATCATTAATCCCTATCCACTTTTCGAACGATAAGAGGAAGGAAATGTTGGTAGCAGTGAGACTATCTTTACTGTTATTTCGCTATAACTGCTTAATCTATCGCCTCAAACTCATGTAAATCTCTAGCATTTCCAATCTATCCTCTTTCAATAATTTAAAATACAGCTCACTATCGCCGTTTGGTTTTTAAAGTTTCTATTGGATAATCTTCGTCTTTGCTGCAGTTATTCCTGGTAATAAATAGTCCAAAGCTAAAGACTTCTCTTCGCAATCAAATAGAGAAGTGAATCGAGGCTCTTGCCGAAGGTTGATCTTAATTTGCTATTGAGTGATTCTAGTGGTGAGAACATTCTAAGGATTTAGCAGCTTAGGATTGATATCTTTAAAGTGTTTCCTTTTGATATAGATTGCCTTTGGATCAGTCGTAACTCCTTGAAAGGAAAAATCAACATCAAAATAGTCTTAGTCAATTATCTTTATATGCATTAACTTCTTTGATTATTGTAACAATACTGGAGTGTGTAAATCTTCAATCTGTTGCTGACCATCCACCAGAAAAGTCATTCGAGCAGTTACATTCACCACTTTGTTAGTATCCACATCCACTGAATGGAAAATTTTCTACTACATGGCTAAGACATAAAAATGGCGTAGGGCTTGCAAATGCCAACGATTGTCTCCTGGAGCGTTTGGAAATTGAGGAAAAATGGAAATTAATAAAGCTGCTATTGACATATCCTCACGATTAAACGTATAGTTACCATATCCAAGGAATATAAAGCCAATTGACATGTTTATAGCCATGCTAAATCCATAATGAAATATTTTAGAATCTTGGAATTTTTTACGAATAATGCGGATTAGCTTTAAGCTTTACAGATCGCAAGTACCAGCCATAACGATAGCAAGAGCTAATAGTGTAGAACTGATAAGAGAAAACAGTTCATATTGATCGATGGAGTTCTTGTTTAAGGGATCATTTGCAAACTCACACTTGGTAATTTTAACGGATTTCAAATGTTCAATGTGTTCTCGTATAATTTTAACCACATTTTGGTTGCCTGTCCCAGCATAACGTAAGGCCATAGCTATTAAGGCTCCTGTGATTACTGCTAGATATATTGTGGTAATAGTTTGATAATCTATCTCGGAAACGTTATAAACTAGGTAGTATCGTTCATAAACCTTATTCAAAGGATTTTCATATATAAAGCGTATAAGTTCAGGAATTTGGCTCATCACAAACTCGGGAGTGGGAATCATAGAATCCCACATGATAAGATTCTTTGCGACAGTCTTAAGCAAAATATGATTCGGATTGCACTCTTAGATAGTATTAAAACTATTAGGAATAGTCACACGAGCAGCTAATTCTGCATCATTTGATTTCAGATACATGAGGGCAAGGGCGAGAAGGGCTGCAGGAGCTGTAATATGAAGATTAACATAGGGACCTTATTTGATGCTAGAACACTTGCTTTCATTGATGTAGTTTGTGCTTATCATACTTTGCGGCGGTTCAATTACTTTTCCTCCCTCAATAAACCTGATTAATCTTTCCTACAACTGCAAATCCCTAAAGGACTCTTTTTTATCACGCATCCCTAAACAAATCATTCCCAATGCCCACCCTGCAGCAAGAGAGTAGCCTTAACGTTCAAGACATTTATCACTACTTGGTCTTTTACCAATTTGGGATAAAGTCATCTCAGTCATTGTTCGATTGCAAGTACCTTTATGTAGAAGTCCAATGCCAATAAGAGCACTTGTTTGTACGTTAATGGGTATTTCAACATCAATACTTGGAGGAAGTAAGACTGGAATATGGAGTATGAGTGCTTTTGACAGAGCCTCATCAGATTTAGCAATATTAGAAGCACTGACTCCGAGCAAAATAGCAACACTGGTGAATTCGTTATTAGGCTTTAGATATTGATAGATGTCTGTTGGAGAAAAGCATCGTAGATATCCCAAAAGACCCAGTGACAATAAAAATCCTGAATGATCTCGTTTCGGTGTATCTGGTTTTTGATAAAAAATCCACGTTTTCAGATGGTCTTAACTCAGAGGAATTACATGTCGAGAGAGTCGTAGTCCTGCAGTCATACCCGCATGAAATTATGGCCAATGAATGATAGCCTCCTTATCATCTTTAAGATCTAAGGTGATTTTAATGTCATTGGGCATGAGAGCTGAGAGATTGATCTTAGGAATTTTAATAATATCAGTAATAAAAGAACGACTGATACCCAAATTGAAAGCACCTTGTCCTATAATAATAGCTAGTCGCCTATTCGCAAATTTTAATAGAATATTTTGGCTTTCAATTTACCATCTATCTTCAGGAATTGATTCAATATCTTTAATCTTAATCTTGATTTCAGAGGTGGAGCTCAATAGTCTATCAACTTCTTCAAACACAAGGTCATTGTTCAACTTATTCATTTCCGATGCATTTGAAGTTAGGAAATATTATTGGGAGTTAGAAGTATGTACTAAGGTTTTAATGTGATCGTCAAGTGACGGGCGTTGCAAATGATAAGGTACTGAAATGGTGCGATTTCTGTACATCTCAATATTTTTGAATAAATCCTCACGATGAATCAAATGAAAGCCAAGCTAGGGAATCGTTTCATAAAGAGCATAGGGAAGTTCACGCCTCATTTGGCGCAAAAGCCAGTTAAATGTAGCTCTAATTGAAAGTGGATAGGTCAATATCTGATTTTGACTGTGATGATTTTTGATAAGATAGATGAAAGCTTTCTGTTACTTGTTTTGAGCTTTAGAGTTAGTTGTCATTCCTGCTTCATAAAGCTGTCCGTAATAGTCGAGATGAAATACATGCTGTGATAAGAGAGGGTATTTGCTTTTAAAAAAATATTCTCGAGTGTAGTTGTATTTCACGTTTATCTGTTGCTCTCGGCTTAATGCCTGCACGTTGATTCGCTTTTAGCCCCAAATCAGTAATTGGAAGAAGTTTAGCACGAATTTGGAACGGTTATATATTGCATATAAATTTTTAATCGATGAAGGACTACTTAGAATCTTACCAATGGAAGAAAAGATGTCGTAGATTTATTCACCCCCAAGGCCCTCTTGCCCCATAATAATGTTTCCACTTAAATTGTAGCCTTACCGGAGATAGTAATCAATGTAGTCCTTTCTGCCAGTCCTCCCTGCAAGCTGCATAACTAGACTGGCTATTCTTTCTCTTTCGTCCTTCATAAGTTCATACAGTTTAATTTATTGGTACAATAAATGTAGAGTAAGAAGGATGTTATTTCTACCTTAGCCAGCTTTGTTCAAAGCTTCTCCGAGAGTTGATCCTGAACAATACAGTGACAAACATTTAATCACTGCCTTATCATCCTATAAAACAATTTATAATGTTCTCAGCACTAATGCATCAAACGCATTGGAAACCAATGGCATTAAATTTAGCAATTGTCCTTTACCATCATACAGTTTATCTTATTTTTGTGATAAAGGAAGACAGTACTTTGAAAGAGTTTCGGTAGCCACTAAAAAACCATTGTGATAGTAGCCCAGGAAAGCATCATGAAGTACAGCTACACAATCTGGAAGAACTGATAATTGTTCTCTAAGAATTTCGCTTAAAAGCTGCGCATCATGATTTCTATAGCCCTCCAAGTAGAAAGCTTGGCTTGTATAAAGATAAGTAGAGACCATCGAACGTGTGTTTGCAATTTTAGTGAGCATTCGAGTAGCGCCATGACTTCCATAGAAATCAATTTCATAAACTCTAATTTCTCCTTGTGCCGTTCCAGCATAGAGTAGTACATGCCCTCGTTTGACTGATCGATTTAATGCGACGCTGACTATTCTATCATTTTGGCTAGTCTATTCGTATATGGGCTGAGTAAGTACCTAATAGTGTGGATTATCGGCAATTATCTTTAAAGAATATGTGTGGGTGGGGATGAAAGCAAACTGATATTCTTTGTTTACATCTGCAGTGTTTGCAAGGACAATGTGGAATGCATTGCGACACATTTACTAGTTATAAGAAATTAGAAGAGGTAGACTCGGACTTGCCCAAACTATTTTCTCTCGTAGTCGAACCCAAGGAGTAATTTATTCAATTCCAAGTTCACCCAATAGTTTAAGAGGGTTATATGGATGTCGTGTGAGAGTAGCATAACAATACCGTGGTTTTTCTTTTTCTGGTTGCAACCCACTGCTGAATGGTTATTCAATGTCCATGTTGTTTTTGTTTTTTTGATAGTAGAGTACTTCCTGCAGTTTAATTTCCGGTTTAATAAAAAACTAAATGAGAATGCCTTCTGAGAGAGGGTAGACTCGAGAAACTTCTTGATCCATGGGCAAGTGGAAGCGAGTGCCTCCGCGACTGATTATGAGAATTTCGTCATTCTACTGTGAAACAAAGCAATTATTAATATCAGGATTGGGAATATCGCGATGATGGAGTGAGGCATGCGATACTTCTCTGATCTCAGAGAAGAAGCAGTTGTAGTGATCGACTTTTAAATCTTAGAAGTTGGATGTCTTGTGTTTCCGCATCAAATAATTTAAATTTAAATTGAATTAATATCTTTTGAAATGTAAGTACAGACGACTGTTTAGGCTAAATTGTATAAAATTTACTAATCAGACCTGCGAATTTATGGTAATTGGTTTAAATATTTATTGGCCTTGTATATATTTTAATTGATGAGATTGTTAAGTTGTTTTATCTAATGAAGACTCCTTCTAAAAATGATTAAAAATGTGATTAAATGATCTTATTTATGCTAACTAAAACACATATTATTATTTTCTACTCTGATGTGTTTTTGGCTTAATTTAGGACTCATTAAATTGTTTATAAAAAAATAATTTCACCGAATCAAGTATTATAAATGTCAATAATATTCTTCTTGGATGCAATTATCAATAACTATAAAATACGATTAATCTTTGCTCGATATACTTTGCCCAATGCTAATAAAAAAAATTGTGCCTTTTAATTTTGTAAAAATATCTAATTAATATTGTGTTATAAGTACATTTTTAATAAATTAAATTCGTATAATTATTGATTCTAATAAAATACAATCATCAGGACTGCACTTGGCAACTCAATTTATTCATCCTATTTGTTTTCACATACCACATCTGTCCTATTTTACTTTCTTGTGTAGTAAATAACCTTTTAACGTTTCCTTTGATAATTAAAAGAAGTTATTTTACTATTTATCTATTTTCTCTTTTCAGTTTGCTCTCAACTTACTCGATGATGCCCAACTTAACTAATTTTTGGAAATGAACATCGCTAAATTACACTAAATTTCCAATCAGTTGTAATATATTAGGATATAGTTCACTTCTCTCATTGTCAAATATTTCAGGAATAAAATTCATAATAAAATGGTCAATTTCGCCACCTCTTTGTTCTCCATAACTGCATAAATTATTAACAATTTGAATTATGTTATTTTTGACCCAAAATACTGTTTTACCTGAAACTTCACGAATCTTATTGACTATTATCGGAATCAACAATTGATGCTATATTGTTGTTAGTTATCCTCTTCTGTGTTTAATTACCTCAGCCATCAATAGCAAAGTCCTTTCAATTAGTATATCTGAAAATTTATAGTAGTAACTCTCCTTAAAGTCTAACAACTAGTTGCACAACTGTACCATGTCCTTAGTTTCTGCTCTATACCCTTTGGCATCAACCTAAATTAAATATTTAAGCATGAACTCTACTATATGAAGTCGAATAAGTTTGATCTCACTGTCCTTACATTGCTGGAAGCATTTCATAAAAATACTTTCATCACAATAAAAAAGGTCAATATTGCTCGACAGCCCTTTATAGCTTGTTATGAAGATAATTGCAGCGTTGACATCTAGCTATTTCTACTCCTTGAATATTTAATTCCAAAAATTGGTCCCTCGTATTGCATTGATCAGGAATTATCTCTCATCTGATTTATATGTATAATTTCTCATGACATAAATATAGAGATATTTCCAAATGAATATATCTCTTATTAATTCTGAATTTTCTATTCCCTACTCTTTGGTTAATCTTATCAATGATCTAAACTTTTGCATCGAACAAAAATATTGCTGTCTTTGATATTTGACAAGCTGTTAGCAGATGAGTGAAAATATCCTATAATTGACTTGGCACTCCACCAGATTACTTAACAAATGTCCAAGGATTATTCTTTCTTTAACAGTTAAAACATCATGATTGCGAGCAAGCAGCAAAGCGTTAGTAATTATTATATCGTCAGGCTTGATCCAAACTTCATGGAGAGATCCAAACGTGTTTATACAGAAATTGCTTTTGATCTCATCACTGAAAAACAATATCCTTTGCAAAGATTCTATTATACTGATTCGGACTTTTATCTCATTTTCTATATTTCCAAAAGCATTTTTTCCAATTTTTTTGACTACGAAGTGCAAAATATATAAATTTAACACCTCTTGACTTCTAATATGTCTGTACTCCTTAACCATCATTTTATTGATGTCTTCTATAGTGAGGTCGGTTCTGCCTTAACACTAAGTTATCTCCAAAATAAATGTAAATACTACAAGGTAGTTAGTTGATGATGAAATCTGACGTATTTTTTTAGCCCAATTCATCTAGACAAACAATTTCCGTGCCAATTAACTTCGCAATAAACACTACAACATCATCTTCAAAAAAGACGATTGTCCAACCCAGCCGTACGTAAAAAAATCCCTCTTGATAAGTACTCCAACAATATTTTATTTTATAATGCTAACCAGTCGAATTTGTCTTTCTGAAAGATATACAGGAGATGGAAGCTAAGGTCGCATAAAGGCAATTAAGCAATCAATGACCATCTTGCCGATTTTGTTAATTCCTGGAATAAATTTATTAGCCAAATTGACCAAAAACGATGATTCGTGAAGATAAACTAAAACTGGTTCTAGTTTTTACAGATTACCATAAATGTGATTGGAAAGTGTGGAAGCCAATTCTCTCATGACTTCCCACACAGGATCAGAGCATTATCTGTCCATTTCCATTTCAATTAAACGTATCATTACTTATATGGTTTATGTTTGACACACTTAAAAATTGGCTAGCTACGAAAATAGACTTTGAATGACCGAGTATTGAGCATATAGCAACCCCTCGTTGGCTTCACCATAACAACATACTAAAAGAAGATCCATTAGATTTCTTCCAATTGCCAAATTTGCTAGAAAGATTTATTTTTCGCTTAAGAATTATTTTATGAAGCTGATGATGATTAAAATATGCTAAATTTGAATTCCACATTCTCGATTGTTGTTCTTATAGTCCTTATATTCAGATAAAAACTATAATATTTTTATAAAGATTTCATCCACGTTCTTAGCATGTCTTCTGGCTTTATGATCATTGTACTCCTCAATAAATCTAACAATATCTTTGCAAGCTTTAGGCAGGCTTGATGCATTTCCCTTATTCCTTTTCTACTCTAGGGATACTTTTTAAAATATCTTTTGAAAAGAAAATTATTTTTATTTATGAAAAAAGGGGTGATTCTTCACCTGCATCCAATCAAATCTAGATGATGGATCTTTTGACAGCATTCCTGAAAGGAGATGCTTAAATTTTGGAGATAAATTTGGTGGAAAGAAAATTGGTTCATTTTTTATAAATTCTCTTAGTTTTGTGATCTCACAACTATAATAAGGAGTTTTGCCGGTGGCTAGCTCATATAATACAATTCCCAAGGACCAAACGTCTGCTTTATCACCATATTGACTCTCGAAGACAGTTTCTGGTGCCATATACAGGGGAGTACCTGCTATCTGAAGATTGTTATTGGTGGGATGAATTTGCAAAGCCTCTCCAAAATCACACAATTTAATGACTTCTTTATCGATGAGTATGTTTTGAGGCTTTAGATCTCGATGAATAATTTTCATTTCAAAGAGATACATCATTGCTTAAACAATTTGCAGGCCAATTTATCTGATTTCTTCTTCACTAAAAGATTTTTTGATTGAAAGAAATCGGCTGAGATCAAATTCTGCTCGAGGCATTACAATCCAGATTTAATTGTGATCACAAGTGAATTCAACCATTTAAATGATATTTCTATGTTTGAGCATGGCTAAAGTTTGAGCTTCCTCTTCGAATTTCATAAATTATCGTGGGAATCTTCTTTTTTAAACAATTTTAATTGCAAACTATTATCCTTGACGATTAATGGCAGCATAAACCTTACCAAAACGGCCGCTTCCTATTGTTTCACCTAACGTATAGGATATGCGATTATTTGCAAATGCTTTTTTCATGGTAAAATGAGGATAGTTTGATGATTCTGATGGATATTTTCTATTTGCGAACATTTTTATAAGTTTGTTTTGTTTCAATTCTCATTTCATTACTTTTAAACATTACCAATAATAAATATCAACATTAAAATCCAATATTATTCATCATTAATATCATCATTAAGAAGTCATAAATGTTTGTTGCTATCCTCTTCCATCGCTGTTACTCATTTCAATACAAATGGACTCTGCCAATTACTCCTACTTGATAGGATGGCTCATATTGGTCAGTTTTAAGATATTGTTGAGTTCCTCACTTTCTTTCTTCTTCTAAAATTCAATTTTAGAAGTTTCAATGTCCTTCTGTGCAATATGCCGAATAAGTTGCCGATATTGTAGTTTTTGCACTCTATCCTTGAGCTTTACAATATCCTCATGAAGATTACTTTTAAGATTATTTTGAAATTATTCCACAGAATTATAATAACTCATGTCAGGACCCTTAAATTTTTTATACTACCGGTTGTACTTCAAAGCCAATTCAATTTACTTCAGCATTTTTGCACTCAAAGCATTGTTGTAGAGCTGTAATTTACTTATTAGTTTATTCTTAAAAATAATTTTTTAGAGTAGAGCAGCTCCTCTGTCAGTGATAAAATTATTCTCCATATATATCTCTTAGATTCCTTTGAGCTGTAAAATGACTTCTTCCGATTTGACGATGAAGCTATCGACAATCCTACATCCTTATAAATGTATTTTTCGTAGAGTTTTATTTCGAGTCGCAACTTCCAACAAATTTTTAAAGCTACAGTACTCCATGTTATTATGGGAAATAATTAGGGTATCAATTCCTCGATTTATTTATAAGGACTCGCAAAATGCCAAGATATCATCAGTACAACGAAGAGAGTGGACTAAGCTTAGCTTTTTTATACTCCAGTTCCTTTTAATAAAGTAAATGAAACCAGCAAACATCTCACCTTCTCCAAGGGGATTATTATCGAGGTACAATTCTTAAAGAGTTTGATTTGCAGCCAGCTATTAACACAACATTTGTAGAGCTTCTGATCTAATACGATTACCATTTATTTTAAGAATTTTAAGACTAACTGACAACTTTGATGCATTATAATGAGCCCCAATCAATTATCCGATGACTTTTAAGCCTCCTTGCTTAATTTTATTGTACGAACAGTTAAAATAACGAAGATTAACATTTTGGATGTTTTCTTTTAATGTTTACATTCCAAAAGCCGTGATTTCGTTATGTGATACGTTTAGTTCCTTTAAGCAGCTATTTACACTCAAACCTTTACTGAGATAAATAAAATTTTTATCATTTATCCCCGTATTGGAAATATCAAGATGCTTTAAATTACATTTATTTCCGCTGACTAAACAACCAATTTCCTCAAGTGACTTGTTATGCAATTTATTGCGATTAAATCCTTCAAAAGAAGAAATATTCAAGTTCTCTAAAGTTTATACCTTTTTCAACTCATTAATCAGACTAATGCAACCTTTTTCTTCCATATTAACAGAAACAAGCGAAAGCAAGCGTAATTTTAGTCTGCCTACAACTTTAGCTAATGAGATAACCCCTTAATCTCGAAGGTTATTCTTATCAAGTATCAAAATTTCCACTTTTGATACGGTCAAGTAATTACATATTTCGTTAATTCCAAGTGGGCCGAAATCATATCCTGTCGCATTGACTTCCTTCTACGTAATAGATTTTGACAATTTTTTAATGAAAATTTATTATTGTTTCACATTTTATTTTGCCTTCATTTCGGTAGCCTTCATAGTATACACCTTTCGACAAAAACTAATTGTTTCTGATGAATCTTAGATGTCTTTTTTATAAATCGATAGATCTTTACGAGCGCTTGAGGCTCTAACTCTGCTACTAGTTTTATGAGTGGATTTTATATTAGAGGATTGTACTGTTTCACATTGGTTAGGTAGAGAGCAACGAAAGTATTCAGCTTCACAGAGAAGAGGATATTCATTAGTAGAAGTTGCTTGGTGACTAATATTGTAGCAATTTGACGATATTTTTTTGAGAGATTACAAAGCCTTGATGCGGAGCATTTTATTGAATTCATCTTTCATAATTGAAATACAAACAATGAAGGATATGGAGTTATATTATATCATAGACTAATAATATAACTATGGCAGAAGCAGGAATATTGT